>OCHL01001134.1_pt1 | contig 18548 bp, 14 predicted proteins | sample 1538421 | NCBI WGS metagenome assembly OCHL01 (sample SAMN04571690, study PRJEB22368) | human gut metagenome | biome: human gut; material: stool | host: Homo sapiens | place: Luxembourg | collected 2012-06-01 | reverse complement strand
CGGCTTTCTGCAAAAACCACCCGGCCAGATCGCCGGTGATGCCGCCAAACTGCTTTTTGGAAACAACGTAATAACGAACAAAGGCAAGAACCGCCGCCAGCGCCAGCCCCCAGCCGCCCAGCGCCGTCAGCGCGGCGCAGAGGGCGAGGGCCAGCCCGAACAGAACGCGGCGGACAGTCTTGCGGTCCGCCGCTGAAGCAAAGGTGTGGGCGAGGCCGGTGTTTTTCGCCATGGGGAAGGCGGCCACGGCAAGGCCGGAAAGTGCCCGCTCCAGCACCAGCGCCAGCGTCCAGAGGAACCCTGTGCGCGGGGTAAACTGCACGGCGGTGCACAGCGCAAAATAAGCGAGGAAATAACTGCACAGTCGGATCACGGCAAAGGCTCCGCAGTGGGGGTCCTTCAGGATTTCCAGCTTCTTTTCCCGGTCGCCGTAACTGGAAAGGGCGTCGCAGGTGTCGGCGTAGCCGTCCAGATGGATGCCGCCCGTGACCCAGACCGGGAGCAGACAGAACCCGCCCGCTTTCACCAGCGCCGGGAGCGGCAAGGCCCCGCACAGGGACCACAGCCCGCCGATGACCAGCCCGATGAGGGGGAAGGCGCACATCGCGTACCGCATATTCTTTTCGTTCCACTCGAACTGCGGCACCGGCACAGCGGAAAACATCGCAAAGGCCACCGCAATGGTCTGGAAAAAGATCATGATTTCGCTCCTTTATAAGAGACCGGGATGCCGCACACCACCCGCACCACAGCGTCGGCGCGGGCCGCCAGCCCATTGTTGACCTGCGCCAGCGCTTTCAGGTAGCGGTCGGTGTCGCCCGCATAGCCGGCCCCGCCGCTGAACACCTCGTTCGAGACGACGATGAGGTGTTCGCATTGTGCGGCCAATTGGGAAAGCCCGTCCAGAATGGCCGAAGCGGCGGCTTCGCCCGCACCGGCAGGGTCATACAGTTCGTTGGCGGTCAGGTTGCCGAGGTCTTCCAGCAGGGCGGTGCCCCGCGCGGGGAGCCGGACGGCGTCAAGATGCAACGGGCACTCTACGGTCTCAAACTGCTTTTTGGCCCGCATTTGGCGGTGCTTTTCCACCCGCGCGGCACACTCGGCGTCCCACACCTGCATGGTGGCGAGGTAATAGTGGGGAAGAGCTGTTTTCAGCACCAACGATTCGGCGTATTCGCTTTTTCCGCTGGCTGCGCCGCCCAGCACCAGCGTCAGCATTGGGGAGTATACGGCGTGATGCCGCCCTCCGCGAAGGAATAACAGTGGTCATAAACGGCCAGCGCCATATCCCACAGCGGGATGGACGCCACCGCGCCGGTGCCCTCGCCGAGATGGAGCCCGGCGGTCAGGAGCGGGGCCTTGCCCAGTGCCTCCAGCACCAGCCGCGCCGCCGGTTCGGAGGAACAGTGGCTGGCGAAAACGGCCTTGGCAGCGGCGGGGCAGAGCCGCACGGCACAGAGCGCCGCGACCCCGCTGATGAAGCCGTCCATCAGGACGGGGATCCCTTCCAGCGCCCCGCCGAGGAAAACACCGCACAGGCCCGCAAGGTCGAACCCGCCAAGCTTCGCGAGAACGTCGAGGGGGTCAGCGGCGTCGGGCGTGTTGACCGCGATGCCTCGGCGGATGGCGTCTATTTTGCGGGCAAGCCCTTCATCGGAGAGACCCGCGCCCCGGCCGGTCATGGTTTCGATGGGCTGGCCCAGCAGCACCGCCGCCACCGCGCTGGAGGTGGTGGTGTTGCCGATGCCCATCTCGCCGGTGGCCAGCAGCTGCACGCCCTGCGCCTTCTGGGCACGGACGAGGGCGATGCCCGCCGCGATGGCGTCGATCGCTTCGGCGCGGGTCATGGCAGGGCCTTGGGTGAAGTCCTGCGTCCCGGCGGCGATGCGGCAGTTGACCACACCGGGCACCGAGTCCCCGGCCATGCCCATGTCCACGGGCACGACCTCGCACCGGGCCGTTTTGGCCATCTGGCAGACACTGGTCCGCCGGGCAGCAAGGTTTTCGGCCACGGCGCGGGTTACGCTCTGGTCGGTCTGGCTCACGCCCTGCGCCACCACGCCGTTGTCGGCGCAGAGCACCAGCACCGCCCGGCGGGAAAAATCAAGCTGGGCCGTGCCGGTCAGCGCGGCGGCTTCTTCCAGCAGCGTTTCCAGCGCGCCGAGGCCGCCCAAGGGTTTTGCGAGACTGGCCCAGTGGGCGTGGGCGGCGGCGCGGGCCGCTTCGTCGGGCGGGGTGATGGTGGAAAGAAGCTGGTTCAGTTCCGGTTCTGTCATGGGTTCGGCTCCTTTTGAAGATAAGATCGGGCGGCGGTCACGAACCGCCGGGGCAGGGAAGTGCCCGCCCAATACAAATGCGGGAAGCCCGCATAGAAATGCTCATTTGCAAAGCCGCAGGGCCAGCTCCGGCCATCGGCTTTCCGAGCGGTGAAGGCGTCGCCGTTCGCGGTGGTGTCCCAGTGGTGGAACTCGTGGACGGGGAGCGCTTCGCCGCGGCGGAACAGCATACTGTCCGCCTGTGGGGTCAGGGCGGCGTAGCCGAACCGCACGAGTTTGCCGACCCGGAAGCCCTGCCCCGGCAGCACGCCCGCCATGGGATAGGCGGTGCCGTCGGCATCTTCCAGCGACTGCCCCAGATAGAGGAAGCCGCCGCATTCGGCCACGGTGGGCAGACCGCGCTGGATGGCGGCGCAGAGGACGCGGCGCAGCGGTTCGTTCTCACGCAGCGCCTTGGCGTGCAGTTCCGGATAGCCGCCCGGCAGGTAGACCCCGCCGATGCCCTCCGGCAGGGCGGTATCGTGCAGGGGGCTGAAAAAGATAAGCTCAGCGCCCGCCGCCCGCAGCGCGTCCAGCGTCTCGGCATAGGTGAAGCAGAACGCTTCGTCCTTCGCCACCGCGATGCGCACCGTCGGCGAGGCAGGGGTCAGAAAATCGGGCAGGGGCGAAACGGGGGCGGGAAGGCTCGTCAAAGCGAGGAGCCGCTCCCAGTCCAGAGTGGCGGAAACTGCTTCGGCGAGACGCTCGATCTTCTCCTGTAGACCGGAAACTTCCTCCGCCGTTTTCAGCCCCAGATGGCGGCTCTCCACAACGGCGTCGGGCAAATGGGGCAGATAGCCCAGCACGGGCAGCCCGGTCTCCCGCTCCAGCAGGGGGGCAAGCAGTTGGTGCAGACGGGGGGAGCAGTCGTTGAGGAGGAGGCCCGCCAGATGACTCGGCGTCCGGAAATTTTTCAGCCCGTTGATCTGAGCCGCCAGCGTCACACTGGCCCCTTTGGGCTGAACCACCAGCAGAACGGGGAGGCCGAGGGTATCCGCCAGCGCCCACGCGCTTGCGGCGGTGGTACAGTTGAGCCCGTCATAAAAGCCCATGGCTCCCTCGCAGAGGGCGGCATCATGCCCGGCGGCATAGTGGGCGTACAGGGCCCGCACCGTGTCCGGCGCAGAGAAGAACAGGTCGAGGTTGTGGCTGTCCACCCGGAGAGCGGAGCGGTGGAACATCGGGTCGATGTAGTCGGGCCCGGATTTGAAGGCGCAGGGCCAAAACCCACGCTTCTTCAGCGCCGCCAGCAGGGCACAGGTCAGGGTGGTCTTTCCGCTGCCGGAAGCGGGGGCCGCAAGGACGAACTGGATCATTTTCGTTCCCCCGTGATCAGAAAAATGGGGTTGTTGGCCATCAGGAGATGGAGCTTGCCCGCCGGTCTGGTGCGGCTGACGGCAAGCTGGGTTACTTCGGCGGTTTGTCCATGAGCCGCCAGCGCCGCAATGGCCGCACTCAGGGTCTCCAGCGCAATGGCGGAGATGCACAGGCGGGCGTTCGGGTTCTTGGCAAGGGCGGCGTCTACCACTTCGGCCATGCTGCCTTTGGTGCCGCCGATGAAGACGGCGTCCGGTGCGGGCAGGTCGGCCAAAACCTGCGGGGCGGTCCCCTCGATCAGGGACAAATTATAGGCGTGGAATTTCTCCCGGTTCTGGCGGATGAGGGCACAGGCGTCGGGGGCACATTCCACCGCGTAGACATGCCCGCGCGGTGCGGCCAGCGCCAGCTCGACGCTGACGCTTCCGGTCCCGGCCCCGACATCCCAAAGGGTATCCGTAGGCCGGACAGCCAGCTTCGCCAGTGCGGCGGCGCGGACTTCCTGCTTCGTCATGGGGACCTCTCCCCGGATGAAGGCATCATCCGGGAAGCCGGGGGTCCGCCGGGCAGGGAGGACGGTGTGCTCGATGAGCAGAACGCTCAGGGGGGCACAGGCGTTTGTGGCAAGGGTCTGCGCCGTGCCGAATGCGAGATGTTCCTGCGGTGTACCGAGGTTTTCACCTATGATTGCATGGGCGTCCCCAAGGCCCGCATCGGCCAGTTTGGCGCAGAGGGTGGCGGGCGTTTCGGCGCCGCCGGTCAAGAAGAACACCGGGCGGCCTTCGGCGGTCAGGCACTCGGCGGCCGGGTCACAGGCACAGCCGTGGGCAGAGACGAGCTTCCAATCCTGCCACGGGCGGCCAATGGCAGCAGAGAGAAGCTGCACGCTGGAAATGCCGGGCAGCACCCGCGCCGAAATGCCGAAGGCCCGCAGCATGGGCAGCAGCTTGGAAGCACCGGAATAAAACCCGGTGTCGCCACTGTAAAGAAGGGCCGCATTTGCTGCCGGAAACTCGGAAAGACAGGACAAAATATTCTCCGGTTTATAGAGGGCTTTCCGGTTCTCGGTGCAGCCGGTGGGCAGATGTTCCAGCAGCCGTTTTGCCCCGATGATGAGGTCGGCGCTCTGCAGGGCGGCAAGCTCCTGCGCTGTGAGCAGTTCCGGTGTTCCGGAACCCATCCCGATCAGTGTGATCATCCCAAAGCCTCCTTGCAGCGTGCCAGAATTTGTGCGGCAGTTTCTCCCTTTTCGGCCGGGCGGCGGAGCACCACGAGCTGTGCGCCCATGTCCTGCGCGGCCTGTGCCTTTTCGGCAAAGCCGCCCGCTGCGCCGCCGTCCTTTGTGACGAGGAAACGGATGTGGAACTGCTCCATCAGCGCCCGGTTCAGCGCGTAGGAGAAGGGCCCCTGCATCGCAATGATGTTTTTGTGGGGAATGTGAGCGGCTTCACAGGCGGCGATGCCGTCCAGCGTGGGCAGAACGCGGGGGAACAGCCGCGCCGGGTCGATGCGGGAAAAGGCGGCAAGCTCCTTGGCCCCGGTGGCCAGCAGGACATTGCCCTGTGTTTCGGCGAGAAACTCCGCCGCGTGCATGGCCGATTGGAACACCATGCTTCCTGCCGGGAGGAGGCTTTCGGCTCGCAGCAGCCGGTGGTATTCGATTTGCGCCGTTTTGCACGCCGCCGCAATGTTTTTGGTGGCATCCACTGCGTAGGGGTGGGTGGCGTCCACGCAGAGGTCGGCCCCTTTCAAAAGGTCGGCCATTTCCTCCGGTGTCAGCCGCCCGCAGTGCACTGTGATGCCGGACAAACTGCCCTGCTCCTCGGCCCCCAGCGGGGTCGCCACGCTGACGAGGACGTCCGCCCCCAGCGCGGCCAGCTCTTTGGAAAAAATGCGGCCCTCGGTGGTGCCGCTGAAGACGACTGTTTTCATCCGCGATACCCCCTCGGTGTAACCATCCGGCCGCTGAGCTGTTTTGTCTCGGCGTTGCCGATGAAGACGGTGGTGAACATATCCACCGGGGTATGTTCCAGCTGGGCCAGCGTCAGGACGCGGTGGGTCTGGCCCTCCCGCCCGATGTTCCGCACCAAGCCGCAGACGGTCTGGGGCGGTTTGCCGTGTTCCAGCAGGATGCGGACCGCTTTTTCAAGGTAGTCTGGCCGCCCCTTGGAGGAGGGGTTGTACAGCGCGATGCAGAAATCGCCCATGGCTGCCGCTGCCAGCCGCCGCTGGATGACCGCCCACGGGGTGAGCCGGTCGGAGAGGGAAAGCACGCAGAAATCATGGGCCAGCGGTGCCCCCAGAACGGCCCCGCCGCTGAGGGCGGCGGTCAGGCCCGGCACCACTTCCACGGCGACATCGGGAAACCGCTCGGCCAATTCCAGCAGGGGGCTGGCCATCCCGTAAACGCCCGCATCGCCGGAGCAGATGAGGGCGACGGTCTTGCCGCTTTGCGCCGTTTCCAGCGCCCAGCGGCAGCGGTCCAGCTCCTTGGTCATGCCGGTGGCGTAATATTCCTTTTCCGGGTAATAGGGGCGCACGAGATCCAGATAGACCGTATAGCCGCACAGCACCTCGGCTTTTTGCAAGGCGCTCTGCGCCTGTGCGGTCAGAAACTGCGGGTCGCCGGGGCCAAGGCCGACCACGAACACGGTGTTATTCATGCTGCCACCTCCAATCTGGGGCATAGGGGCGGAGCGCCAGCGCAAAGGTCACGCCGCCGCCCGCCTGTTTCGGGATGCGGATGGGTCCGCCCGCCGCCAGCACAGCCGCCCGCTCGCACACATTGTCCACGCCGGTAACGCTTTGAACAAAGTGCGAGGGCGTAAAGGTGCCGGGCGCGGCTTGGAGCTGCGCGGCGGAATAGAAGGAAACCTTCCACCGGTGCGCTTGGCAGAACGCCAGCAGCCCTGCTTCGTTTTGTTTCAGGTCGATGCTGGCGGCGGCGCAGATGCAGGCAGGGGCAAGGCCGTGGGTTTCGCAGAACGCAGCAAAAGCTGCTTCCAACTGTTCGGTGGTGGTGCCGCGCTTGCAGCCGACGCCCAGCACGCCGATGCGGGGGATAAGGTGCAGCGCATTTCCGGCAGGGAAAAGGGTCAGGGCGAAGTCTGCTGCGTCCTGCGTTTGGGTCGGAATTACCCCCGCAGGAGCCGCGCCGGAAAGGGAAAATTCCGACCAGACAGAAACGGTCTGCCCGGCCAGCAGCTTCCCACTGACGGCCTTGATCCGCGCCGGTTCCAACACCTGACAATTTTGATGCTTCGCCCACTCGTCCACAGCGAAAATCCCGTTGGCATCCGTCGCCGTGGTGATGACCGGCACCGCCCCGCAGAGCGCAGAAAGCTGGCGTGCCAGATCGTTGGCCCCGCCCAAATGGCCGGACAAGATCGGCACCGCGAAGCGTCCGCATTCGTCCAGCACGACCACGGCGGGGTCGCTGGCTTTGCTTTGGCAATGGGGCGCAATGGCCCGCACCGCAATGCCGACGGCCCCCACAAATACCAAGGCATCCGAGCGGACAAACTCCGCCGCTGTCCACTGGGCTAAGGCCGGCCCGCCATGGCCGCAGCGGGTCACGCTGCCGGGCAGGGAAGCGGCCAGTTTTTCAGCCAGCCGCAGTCCCCTTTCGGTGAAGGCGGCGTAGGCGGGGGTCACCGGTCGGCTCCTTTGCGGAACGCGGTGGTAAAGGCGGGGTCGTAGAGCTTGCTGCGCTCGTACCGGGTGCCGAGAAAATCCCCCACCACGATGAGGGCGGTTTTGGTGATGCCGTTCCGGCGGGTGCTCTCGGCCAGCGTTCCGACGGTGCAGCGCACGATTTTCTGTTCCGGCCAGCTTGCCTTATAGACCACGGCGGCAGGGGTGGCGGAGGTGTAAGCGCCCTGCAGCAGCGTTTCCTGCACCTTGTCGATGAGGCCGATGGAGAGGAAGATCACCATGGTCGCCCCGTGGGAAGCAAGGCTTGCCAGCTTTTCTTTTTCCGGCACCGGGGTGCGGCCCTCCATCCGGGTGATGATGACGGTCTGGCTGACGGTGGGCAGGGTGTACTCGGCGTTCAGGGCCGCCGCCGCCCCGCAGAAGCTGGAAACGCCGGGGGTATCATCGTAGGAAATTCCGGCAGCGTCAAGGGCGTCCATCTGCTCCCGGATGGCACCGTAGAGACAGGGGTCGCCGGTGTGGAGCCGCACGGTGGTCTTGCCCGCCGCTTCCGTCTGCCGCATGACGTCGAGCACCTGTTCCAGCGTCATCTCGGCGCTGTTGTAAAGGGCGCAGCCGGGCTTTGCCAGCCCCAGCAGGGCGGGGTTCACAAGGCTCCCTGCATAAATGATGCAGTCTGCCCCTTGCAGAAGGGCGGCTCCGCGCTGGGTGATAAGGTCCGGCGCACCGGGTCCGGCTCCGACAAAATGTACCATAATGCGTTACTCCTTCCAGTGCTGCAATAACTGTGCGGCGGCTTCGGTCTGGCCCAGCGGGCCATTCTGGTTTGAAAACAGGATTGCCCCCACCCGGAACGCCCCTGCCGCACGGCGGTCAAGGTGGAGCTGGATGGCGGAAAGCAAGCTTTTCAGCACCGGTTCCCGCAGCCCGGCAGCGTCTAATATCTCCAGACAGGCGTCGGTGGTGGCGGCGTCCATCAAAGAAGCGCAGACTTCACGGGGCGCGCCGCAGAGGGCCGCATGGGTGCAGAACAGCTCCGTACGGCAGTCGGCGGTGTGGGAGTGGGTGTTCATGATGCCGCCCGCCAGCTTGACGAGCTTGCCCACATGGCCCACCAAAAGCACCTCCTCGAATCCGGCGGCAGCGGCCATATCCAGCGTGTCACCGATGAAGTTTGAGGTCTTCACCACCGGGAGGACGGCAAATTCCGGGTAAGTCCCGTGGAGGTAGTCCAGCCCGTAGTTGCCGGGCGCAAGGATGAGCCGCCGGGGGCCGGGGGCTGCTTTGGCCCGCAGGGCGGCTTGGTTCATTTCCAGCTGGATGGTGTCCAGAATGGCCTGTTGGCTCATGGGCTCCACGATGCCGCTGGTGCCCAGCACAGACAGCCCGCCCTCGACCCCGATGTGGGGGTTGAAGGTGCGCTTGGCCACCTCCTCGCCGCCCTTGATGGAGAGGGTCACAGCAAAGCCGCCGGTGTAACAGGCATTTTCGGCCTCTCGTTTCAGCGCCTCGGCGATCATCTGACGGGGGACATGGTTGATGGCGGCTTCTCCGACCGGCTGGTCGAGGCCGGGTTTTGTCACCCGGCCTACTCCTTTGCCGCCGGAAATGCGGATGTCCGTGGTGTCGGGCAGCAGGGCGACAGAGGCGATCACCGGCAGCCCGGTGGTCACGTCCACATCGTCACCGCCGTCCTTTTCGATGGCACATTCGGCCCCGGCGTCCGTTTTGCGGCAGAACAGGGGGGCCACTTCCACCACGATGCCCTTCGGGGTGCGGAGGGCGACGGTCTCCGGGGTGTTCCCGGTCAGCAGCAGCCGGGCTGCCCCCGCCGCCCCCAGCGCCGCGCAGGTGCCGGTGGTGTAGCCGCAGCGCAGCAGCTTCTGCCCGCTGCGGACGTAGTGCTCAAACTTGGGTTTCGGAGGCTTTTGGGGGCCGAACAGGGCTTCGTACTGCTCCCGGCTCAGGTCGTAAAGGGCTTGGATGTTCTCCGGCGCAAAGGCTTCTTTGGCCGTCAGCACGCCGGAAACGCCCTGCGGTGAGACGCAGACCACTGCATCCGCGATCTTCTGGGCCATGTCCAGCTCGTGCAGACTGACGATGACGGCAAGGTGCTGCTGGTGGGCCAGCTTTTGCAGGATGGTCAGCAGCTCGATCTTGCCCTTGATGTCCAGAAACGAGGTGGGCTCGTCCAGCAGGAGGATCTCCGGCTGCTGGCAGATGGCGCGGGCCAGCAGGATGCGCTGGCGCTGGCCGTCGCTGATGCAGTTGAAGTCCCGGTCGGCAAGGTGGGAAGCCCCCACCAGCGCAAGGGCGTCCCGCACGGCCTGTTTGTCCGCTTCGGAAAGGATGCCCAGCCGCCCGGTGTAGGGGATGCGGCCCGCCGCCGCAAACTCAAAACAGGTGGTCAGCTCGGTGCGGCGGGTGTGGGGGAGCATCAGGGCCAGCCGCTGTGCGCGGGCAGTGCCGGTGTAGGCGGCAAGGTCTTGGCCGCCCAGCAGCACGGTGCCGCCGAGGGGGGCCAACTGCCCGGCCAACGTTTTGAGCAGCGTGGATTTGCCCGCGCCGTTCGGGCCGATGAGGGTCAGGATCTGCCCGCGCCGGACGCCGAGGGCGATGGCCTCGGCCAGCGGTGCTTTGCCGTAGCCGATGGCTAAATTTTGCGTTTCGCAGAAAAAATCGTTCATCGTGCGCCCTCCCGATCCCGGCGGACGAGCAGCCCGATGACCACCGGCGCGCCGAACACCGCTGTCACCGCGCTGATGGAAAGCTCGGTGGGGGCGAACAGGCTGCGGGCGATGAGGTCACAGAGCAGACAGAACGCCGCGCCGCCGAGGCAGCACCCCGGCAGGACATAGAGCGGCTTTGCGCTGCCCAGCAGCTGCTTGACGAGGTGGGGTACCGCAATGCCCACAAAGGAGATGGGCCCGGCAAAGGCGGTGACACAGGCGGCCAGCAAGCTGGAAAGCAGAACCAATGCGCGGGAAAACCGCTTGACGTTGACCCCGACGCTCTGGGCATAGGCTTCCCCCATCTGGTAGGCGGACATGGGCTTCGAAAGGCAGAACGCCGCCGCCAGCACGGGCAGCACCACCAAGGCGGCGGCCCGGACGTTGCCCCACGTCATACCGGAAAAGCTGCCCTGCGACCAGTTGTGGAGGTTGACGATGTTCGAATCCTGCGCAAAGGCCACCACGAATTCGGTGATGGCGGAACAGATGTAACCGATCATGATGCCGCAGATGACGAGGATGCTCATCCGCTGCACCCGGCGTGCCACGGCCAGCACAAAGGCCATGGCGGCCATGGCCCCGGCAAAGGCGGCGAGGATGAGGGTGACGGAATTGGTCAGCAGCCCCCGGTTCAGGAAGATCACCATGACCAGCGCCACGGCCAGCTTGGCCCCGCTGGAGATGCCCATGACGAAGGGACCCGCGATGGGGTTGGCGAAAAAGGTCTGGAGCAGGTAGCCCGCCGCCGAAAGCGCCGCCCCCAGCAGCACCACCATGACCGCGCGGGGAAGGCGGAGCTGGGTGATGATGCCGACGGACAGGGCGTCCTGCCCGCGGCCCAGCAGTGCCGAGACTACGGCTCCCGGCGTCAGCGCCACGCTGCCCCAGAAGATGTTCGCGGCGAAGAGGATCACCAACAGGAGCGCCAGAAGCAGATAGGCTGCGGCAAGGCGTTTTTGGCTTGTCATGAGCGGCTCCTTTCGTCAGGTCACGTGGGTGAGAAATTGCAGGTCGGCGGGGGCATCTTCGGTCAGGACGCGGTGGAGGTCCACCACGAAATCGGCCAGCTCCATGCTCTGCTGGAAAAAGCTCTGGGTGGTGCACCAGACATCGCCGTTCTGCACGGCCTTGAACTCGGCCAGCAGGGGGCACTTGGCCACCAGCTCGTCGATGGTGGAGACGACGCCCTCAATGGTGCTGTTGTAGAGCAGCACGTCGGCATCCTTGGCCCCGGCGTAGAAATCTTCCAGCGGGAGGTTCATGGTGGAAAGGCTGTTGCCGCTGTCGGTCAGGTCGGAAAAGACGTAATCGCCGCCCGCCAGTTCGATCATCTGGGCCACGTAGTCGCCGCCCTTGCGGACATTGGCGAGGTTGTTGGCCGTGATGGAGAAAAAGGCGCAGGTCTTGCCGGTGGGCGCTTGGTCGGCCAGCCCGGCGATGCGCTCGGTCTGTGCGGCAAACAACTGCTCGGCCAGCTCCTCTTTGCCCAGCAGGATGCCCCAGAATTTGATCCACTCCATCCGGGCGAGGGGGCCGCTCTCGTAGCTGGAGCGTTCCACCAGCGCCGGGATGCCGAACCGTTCCAACTGCTCCTTGACCTCCGGGGTGTGGAAGATCATGGTGTTCTCAATGGCGAGGCTGCAATTGGCGGCTAAAATCTGCTCGTAGTCCGGGGCGCTGTACTTGCCCGCGTAGGCGATGCGCCCGGCTTCCATGGCGGTTTTGGCCTCGTCGAGGTACCAGCCCTCGGCTTTGGTGCCGGAAAGAGTGATCGTGTCCAGCGCGTCGAGGTGGATAAACAGATCCATGACCGATGTAGAGACGAGGTAAATGTTCTGCACCGGCCGGCGCAGGACGGTCACGCCGTCGGGGAGGGCGTCCACTTCGGCGGCATCCTCCGGAACGACAAGGAACTTCTGATCCGAATCGGGGAGGGAGAGCAGGGTATAGCCCCCCTCGTAGCAGTCGGCTGTGAACTGGGCCGCGTAGTCCAGCGGGTAGCTGTGGCTGAACACCAGCTTGTCCGTATTGGCGGGGGCGGACTGCGCTGCGCAGCTGCTGAGCAGAAGGGCAGAGGCGGGAAGGGCTTTCAGAAAATTGCGACGTGAGATCATATCAGTTCAGGGTAAAGGTCAGGGTGTACTCGATCTCGTGGGGGGTGCTCATGGCAACGGTATCCGCCACGACGGAGAGGGGAGTGCCCAGCGCAGCCACGGGGATCTCAAAGGTGGAGTTGCCCTCGGTGTTGGTGGGCAGATACTTCTCGCCGTCCACGATCATATAATCGTAGTTGGGGCTGCTCCAGACGATCGCAGCGGTCATCCTGCCATCCGCGACGGTCAGAGCAGCGGGGCTGTCCACGCTGGCGCGGCCGGAACCGCCCTCCAGCACGACATTGACGCTGTACTCGCCGTCCGCAGGGGTCTCCGCAGCCTCTTCGGCCTTGGGTTCTGCGTTGCGGACGCTGACGGTGTGGTCGTACCACTTGCCCTTGGTGCCGAGGATGGCGAGGGCAAAGTCCTCGTCTACGGCGGTCAGGGGGATATCGTAGCCGTACACCTCTTCGGTGGTGCCGTCGGAGTAGGTCACGATGTCGGTGGTGGGGAGCAGCCAGTCGGCCTTGTTGGCGTCGGCATCGGCCGCGCTGCCCAGATACAGGTTGACGATCTTCTTGGAAGCAAGGCTGACGTGGAAGGTCATCTGGCCGTCTTTCACGGTCAGGGTGCCCTTGCCGTCACAGGCTTCGTTGGCGTGGACCATGCTGCTGTCGGTCTCGAAGTCGGCGGTGTAGACGCCGTCCGGCAGGGTGGCAGCGGCCTCCGAAGCAGCCTCCGAGGCCGCGGCCACGGAAGAAGCAGCCTCCGAGGTCGCGGCGGAGCTTGCGGTGGAGGAAGAAGCACCGCAGCCGGTGAGGGCAGCGGCCAAAATCAGGGTTGCGGCGGAAAGCGTAAGAAACTGTTTGCAGCGCATCGATCAAATACCTCAAAAAATCAAAATTTCAGATGGGTGGGAGCCTCCTCCTCATGCGGGGGCGGTTCCCATAAAAATTGCCCGAAAAGATCTCTCCCTTCGGGCAATGAAATGCGGGATATTAGCCGTTCAGGGAATCAATGGCGGCTTTGGTGTGGGCAACGTAGAGCTGCTGGATGTCGTCGATCTCACCCAGACCATTGATCTGGCAGTCGATGGAGTCGAAGGCATCGGCGGCCTTGAACTGGCTCAGCCAAGAATCGTCGTCCTCACCGGCCATATCGTTGTTGGCGTGGTCACCGGCAACGACCATCAGCGGGCGCAGGACGACCTTGGTGTAACCGGCAGCCTTGACGGCTTCGATCACGTTCTCACAAGCGGTCTCCTCCGGCTCGCCTTCGACGGTGCCGATGAAGACGTTGTTGTAGCCGAGGGTGCCCATGGTGGTCTGCATCTGGCTGTAGCTGACCTTTGCGGTGTGAGAGGTGCCGTGGCCCATGAAGACGAAGGCCACACCGTCGGCAGCAGCGGCGTCGAGGCTGTCGTAACCGGCTTCCTTCACGGCAGCGGCGGTCACAGCCTTGGCAACGGCTTCCTTGTCGGCGTTGATGACGGCAGCGTCGGAACCGACCTCGCCCAGCAGGGGCTCTGCCACAGCGACGGATTCGAACTTGTCGCGGTAGGAGTCGATCATCTCCATCATCTCGTCATACTCGGCGCCGTGCATCAGGTGGGTGGGCTGGACCACGAGGTTCTTCACGCCGTTGGCCACAGCACGGTCCATGGCCTGCTGCATGTTGTCGATCTTCTCGCCGTCACGGGCCTGCACATGGTTGATGATGATCTGAGCGGTGAAGGCACGGCGAACCGACCAATCCGGGTAAGCTTCCTGCAGAGCATCCTCGATGCCCTTGATGTCGGCCACGCGGCTGTCGTTGAAGGAGGTGCCGAAGGAGACCACCAGCAGCTCATTGTCGCCGATGTTGTCCTCGTTGCGGCTGTCGTCCTTGGAGGCATCGCCGGTGTCGCGGCCAAAGTAATCGGGGTCGGCCTCTTCGCCCTCGACCAGCTCCTTCTGTGCGTCGGTCAGAGCGTCCCAAGCGGCCTTGGCGGCAGCGCACTGCTCGTCGGTGTTGTCGTTGCGCTCCTGCACATAGATGGCGTCGATCAGATCGGCAACGTTCTTTGCAGCCAATTCATCGGCCTCCTCACTGGAAACTTCGCTGGATGCGGCGGCAGAGCTTGCCACGCTGGAAGCAGCGGTGCTGGATGCAGACCCGCCGCAGCCGGTGAGCACACCGGCGCAGAGGGCGAGGGCGGTCAGAGCGGCCGCCGCCTTGTGGATCGTGCGTTTTCTCATGTTCTGTGTTCCTTTCCTGTTTTGAATACATTCGTTCGAACCGGACAGAAGGGTACAGGAAAGAGAACCTGACCAAACAAAAAGGCCCCTTTTGTTTGCGGGATGGCAAAACAAAAAGAACCTTTTCCAGTGATTCAGGCTTTTTGGGTACAACCAATTCCTCGTGATTTGGAGCATACGCTCCCGTACCAACAACCGGCAGGTTTCCTGACTGAAAGATCACCGCCCTCCGCCGCCTTCCCAGAGCAGATGCTCCAGTGACCGGTGCCCAAAGCACCCGGACGGGGGACTCCCTTATCACAGTGACGAGATCGTGCGGGATTGTGCACCCGCTTCCCTTTTAACGTTTCTGCCCTCCGCTTATCAGCAAAATGACGAAACGCACCGACTGTTTTCTATTCAGTTCGCTAGAAAGTATAGCACACACACGAGAAAAACGCAAGCGATCATAGCCATTGCCGCAACACGTCGTTCAGCTTGTTCAGGTCGAGGGGTTTTGCGATGTGGTCGTTCATGCCCGCATTGCGGGAGAGGACGACATCCTCGGCAAAGGCGTTGGCCGTCATGGCAACGATGGGGATGGTCTGCCCGCCGTGGAGCGTCTGGGCCCGGATGGCGGCGGTGGTCTCGTAGCCGTTCATTAGCGGCATCTGGATGTCCATGAAGATCAGATCGTAATAGCCGACGGGGGCTGCTGTGAACTTTTCTACGGCCTCCCGGCCGTTTTCGGCACACTCGATGGAGACGCCGGTCATCCCGATGATCTCCTTGGCGATCTCGCGGTTCAGCTCGTTGTCCTCCACCAGAAGGATGCGCTTGCCGGTGTAATCGCAGCGGGCCAGCTCGTCCAGCTCGTTCCGGTCGGCGGCGTTCGGTTTGCCCGCCACGAGATTTTTCAGCGCGGCGGTCAGGCGGGAGCGGAAGAGCGGCTTTGTAATGAAGTCGTTGACCCCGGCGGTGCGGGCCTCGTCCTCGATATCCGTGTAGTCATAGGCCGTCAGCACGATGATGGGCAGTGCCTTGCCGAGTTTCTGCCGGAGGCACCGGGTCAACTCGACGCCGTTCATGCCCGGCATCTTCCAGTCCACGAGGACGGCGAAGTAATCGTTGTGTGCCTCGTGGCGGGCCGCGGCGCGGGCGACGGCTTCCTCGCCGGAGGTGGTCCACTCGCCGTCGATGCCCACTTCCTGCAGCATCTCGACCGTGCTCTCGCAGCACAGCACATCGTCATCCACCACGAGGACCGGCAGATGGGCCAGCTCGTCGATCTGCTCGGTGGAACGGTCTTGCAGTTTCAGGAAGATGGTCACGGTGAACTTGCTGCCCTTGCCCAGCTCGCTTTCTACGTCGATGGTGCCGTTCATCATGTTCACGGCGTTCTGGGCGATGGCCATGCCGAGGCCGGTGCCCTGAATTTTGGTGGTGCGCTTGTCATCCGCGCGGGTGAAAGGCTCGAACAGGATCTTCTGGAACTCCGGCGTCATGCCGATGCCGTTGTCTTTCACGGTGAACTGGTAGCAGCCTACGCCGGGGGAGTGGGTCGGCTGCTCGGCGATGGAAAAGACGATGTGGCCGCCGTCCGGGGTGTACTTGATGGCGTTGCTGAGGATGTTGGTGATGACTTGCTGGATGCGCAGACTGTCGCCGTAGACGTCCTCATGTTCCAGCTTGTGCAGGTGGACATCGAGGCTGTGGCCGTGGGCGGCGATGTTGCCCTTGTTGATGCCGATGAGGTCGTCCACCAGTTCGGCCAGATTGAACGCTTCCTCGTTGAGCACGACCTTGCCGCTCTCAATGCGGGACATATCCAGCACTTCGTTGATCAGGCCGAGCAGATGGCGGCTGGACTGGGTGATCTTCCCCAGACAATCGGCCACCCGCTCCGGGTTGTTGATGTTGGCCCCGGCAATGGCTGTCATGCCGACGATGGCGTTCATGGGGGTGCGGATGTCGTGGCTCATGTTGGAAAGGAACTCGGTCTTGGCGCGATTGGCGCGGTTGGCCGCGTCGTAAGCATCCTTGAGGGCCTTGCGGGAGGCGATCTCCGTCTTCTTTTCCTGCGTGACATCCTGTGCGACGAAGAGGGCCTGTTCCACCACGCCGTCCTTCCACGAGACGGGCAGAATGGCCATGGTCTTGAACTGGGTCTCATCTTTGGTGCTGTACTCGAAGCGGTAGATGTCGTCCGGGGTGCGGAGCTGCTGGCGCAGGTGAGCGGGGGAGAGGCTCTCTTCCAGCGTCCGTTCGCCGCCGATGGGCTGGAACTGCGCGAGGAAGTAGGCCACAAGGTCGTGGTAGCAGCCGCTGGAAGGGCGGCTGGCGGCGGAGAGCATGTTGTAGAAAGTGTATTCATCCGTGGAAAGGTTGCACAGGAAGTACCGATCCACGAGCTTGACCGTGCTTTGCAGCAGCATGTCCATGGCCTTGTTCTGCTGGGTCAGCGCGGCGATCTGGGCGGCCTCCTTTTTGGAGTCGGTGATGTCGCGGATGAAGACGATGGCATAGCGGGGGTCTCCGGTGGTCTCGCCGGGCATGACCACGTTCCGCACCCAGCGTTCCTCGCCGTTCAGCTGGAGGCGGCACTCAAAGCTCAACTCCGGGCGGTTCTGCCGGAAGCGCTCGGTGATATAGCTGCGGTCAAAGATCATGGCCACGGCGTCCCGGTCTGCGGGCGCAATGAAGCGGTCGCGGTAGGAGCAGACCAGCGCATCCCACGAGGGCTGCTCGAAGGCGCTCAGAAAGGAGGGAGCCTCCTTGAGGGGGTCGAAATGATCGGTCTGGAGATCGACGTAATATTCGCAGAGGTTGGATTCCGTGTAGGCGCGGTGGAAGGCCTCGCTCTTTTTGACGAGAAGTTCCGCCCTTTTCTCCTTGTCCACATTGACGAAAACGCCCACGAAGCGGCGGATGGTGCCGTTCAGGCGGCGGCTGGCCTCGGCGCTGTCCCGGAACCACTCATAATGGCCGTCGGGCAGACGCATCCGGTACTCGACATCGTAGGGGCTGGCACCGGTCCGGTCAGAGAGGGCGCGATCCAGCGCGGCCAGCACCGGGTCCCGGTCATCCGGGTGGATGAGGGCAGACCAAGAGTCCAGCGTGTTTGGAAAATCCAGAACGTCGTGGTAGCCCAGCATCCGGCGGAACTCGTGGCTGTAGACCACGCCGGTGGGGGAACCGGCGGGGTCACAGTCGATGTACCATATGCCGGAGCGCATGACGCTGTTGACGAGGTGGAGGTTCTGGCGGACCCAGTCCATCTGGGCGGAAAGGATCCAAATGGGGGCGCCGTCGCTGTTGGTGGAGTCCATTTTGTACAGCCGTGCAAAAATGGGCACGCCGTCCTTCGTCAGCAGCTGGCCGTCGCCGTCTGCGGTGATGAGGGGCCAGCGCTCCGGCGCCAGAAAACTCTGGTTCTCGCCGTAGAACAGCGCCCGGAGCGAACAGCCGGTGACACGGCAGAAATCTTCGTATTCGTAACCGAGGTTTTTCAAAAAGAAACCGCTCACATCCGTGATGGTGAGCGCTTCGTCATACAGGCCTGCCACTACGCCGACCGGCTGGCTGCGCTGGACGGTGTTCTGGATGGCGGCGATGCTTTCGGGGGTCAGCTTGGAGGCGTTCTGGGAGTAGAGGACATCCTCCTGCAGAGTGGTACACTCCATATGTAAATCTCCTTCGAAAAATGTCGAAAATCATACGCTTGATATTTCATTTTCATTCTACCACTGCGGCAGGGCCTTGGCAAGGGATTCGGCCATTATAATAGGTATAAGAACCGGAAAACGGCCGTCGAAAACAGAAAGCGGAAGAATTTTGAAAAAAGCTGTCGCAGAGTGTTGACAGGGAAGGTGGGATGTGGTAATATAGGACCGCAGAACGGAGGCGGACGAAAGAAAGCCTACGGACTGCAGAAAAGGTTTTCTGAATTGAATATCCTCGGCAAAGCAGTCGAAAGACTGTGACGCAAAGCTATAGGGCCTGTAAAATGGCAGCCAGTTGCTTCTCGGACAGAACACAACCATGTGGAATGTCGAGTGACCTTCATCTGAATTTCAGGTGTTGATTTGCCGAGCGTATCAGCAGATCGACACCTTTTTTCATTATAATTCTTCTCTTACGGAAGAAGGAAGTCAAAACTGAATATTCTCGGCAAAGCAGTCGAAAGGCTGTGACGCAAAGCTATAGGGCCTGTAAAATGGC
>OCHL01001119.1_pt1 | contig 18807 bp, 26 predicted proteins | sample 1538421 | NCBI WGS metagenome assembly OCHL01 (sample SAMN04571690, study PRJEB22368) | human gut metagenome | biome: human gut; material: stool | host: Homo sapiens | place: Luxembourg | collected 2012-06-01 | reverse complement strand
CGGACTTTACCGCCAGTGGGGAATCACACCCCGCCCTGAAACGAACTTTCTGGCACAGAGTATAGCCCGGCAGGCCGCACTTGTCAAGACCGAATTTTCAATTTGTGCAATTTTTATCAAAGTCATATTTTTCTCCCGGCGGTCTTCGTGCGCCTTGTCCCGCTGCGCGGAATATGGTATCATAAGGCAGCTGTAAAAAATTCAGGAGGTTTTCCATGATTTTCTCGATCCGTGATCTTTCTTTTGAGCTGGGCTCCCTCTTTCTGGAAGGCTGGCTGGCCTTTGCCGCCCGTGTCCTCTGTGCCCTGCTCATTCTGCTGGCAGCATGGCTGGTGCGCCGCTGGCTGACAAAAAAGGGCTTTCCTGCCCTGCTGGCCCGCAGCTGGCACTTTGCCGGTACACCCATCCTGCTGCGCAGCTTTGCCGAGCCGGTCCAGCGCATGTGCACCGCTGCCGGGTTCTATCTGGCTGCCGTCAGCCTGCCCTGGGCCATTCCCGGCCTCTACAAACTGGCGCTAGTGGTCTTTCAGCTGGCCATGACCCTGCTGGTATGCAAGGGCCTGTATGCAGCCTCTGACCTGGCCGACCTGCTGCTGGCTTCCTGCAGCCCGGAGATCCGCTCCAACAAGACCCTGCTCTCCCTGCTGGACACCAGCTACAAGGTGCTGGTCGTCGTGCTGTGCGTGGCCGCGCTGGCGCAGGAAGTAGGCTTCCCCATTGGCAGCATCGTTGCCGGTGCCGGTCTTGTCGGCCTGACCATCTCGCTGGCCGCGCAGGAAAGCGCCAGCAACCTGTTCTCCGGCATCGTCATCCTGCTGGACAAGCCCTTCTCGGTGGGCGACTGGATCACGGTGGGCGATGTGGAAGGCGAAGTGGTGGACATCAACTTCCGCTCCACCCGCATCCGTTCACTGGATAAGACCATCAACGTGGTGACCAACAGCAAGATCTGTTCCTCTACGGTGCAGAACGCTGCCCTGCGCACCATGCGGCCCTACAAGTTCAACCTGGGCGTCACCTACGGCACCACCCGCCCCAAGCTCGAACAGCTGATGGCCGACCTGAAAGCCATGCTGGACAAAAGCCCCTACACAAACAAGGGCACAAACATCGTGCAGCTGGTGGGCTTCGGCGATTCCAGCATCAACATTCTGGTATCGGCATATCTGACCACCAATGCCTACACGGAATTTCTGCAGATGCAGAACGATCTGAACCTGAACATCATGGACATCATGCAGGCGGACGGCGTGGACTTTGCCTTCCCCTCCACCAGCGTGTACATCGAAAAGAAATAAGCGCCCCTGCGCGCAGAAAAATGCCGTCCCGGCCTGAACCGGGGCGGCATTTTTCGTTATTCATTTGCGGCTTTATCCAGCTGCACCTCTGCAGCCTCCTGTGCTTCTTCTTCCCGCTGATACTCCTCAAACGCTGACCACAGCGGTGCCACGTTCTTGCCATGGAGCCTGCGGTCGATGTAATTTTTTGTGATCCTTGCCACCGTGCCGGACAGGGCCAGCACACCGATCAGGTTCGGCAGCATCATCAGGCCGTTGAAGGTGTCGGAAAGGTCCCACGCAAGGCCCAGCTTCATGGTGGCACCCACCATCACCATGCCCACGAACACGACCTTGTAGCCGACGCTGGCCTTCGTACCAAAAAGATATTCACACGCTTTGGTGCCGTAATGGCTCCAGCCCAGCACGGTGGAGTACGCGAACAGCAGGATGGACACCGCAATGAACTTGGGGCCGTAGTGGCCGAACACCGTGGAGAACGCCTGGCCCACCAGCGCACTGCCCTGCACATCGGAGAGCATCCGGCCGGTATCCAGGTCCACAAAGCCGGAGGTGAGCACCACCAGAGCCGTGAGAGTGCAGACAACGATGGTATCCGCAAAGACCTCAAAGATGCCCCACATACCCTGCTGCACCGGCTCCCGCACATTGGAAGACGAGTGCACCATGACCGACGAACCGAGGCCCGCTTCGTTGGAGAATGCGCCGCGCTTGAAACCCCAGGTGATGGCCTGCGAAACGCCGTAGCCCAGAATGCCGCCGCCCGCTGCGGGCAGCGCGAATGCGCCCTTGAAGATGGCTGCAAATGCCGCAGGAATGGCCGTGAAGTGTGCACCTACCACGATCAGGGCGCCCACAATGTACATGACCGCCATTGCCGGAACGATCTTTTCGGTGACAGCTGCCACACGCTTCAGGCCGCCCAGAATGACCAGCGCAGAAAGGATGACCAATGCAATGCCGGTAACCACATTGGGAATGCTGAACGCAGTGTTCATGTTGCCGGCAATGGAGTTGATCTGGCTCATGTTGCCGATGCCAAACGACGCCAGCACGCAGAAACAGGAGAACAGCACCGCCAGCACCCGGCCCAGGGTCTTGCAGCCTTTCTTTGCGCCCAGACCGTCGGCAAGGTAATACATGGCACCGCCGCTCCACTCACCTTTTTCGTTCTTGCGGCGGTAGAAGATGCCCAGAACATTTTCCGAATAGTTGGTCATCATGCCAAGGATGGCCATGCCCCACATCCAGAAAATGGCACCCGGGCCGCCGCTGATGATGGCCGTGGCCACACCCACGATATTACCCGTACCAATGGTGGCGGCAAGCGCCGTGCAAAGGCTCTGGAACTGGCTGATGGCCATATCCTCCTTCGTGGTATGCGCCGTCACATTTTTATTGGTGAAGATCGCACCGATGGTGTTCTTCATCCAGTGGCCGAAGCGCCCGAATTGAAATCCCCCGGTCCGCACCGTCATGACCAGACCCGTGCCGAACAGAAGCGCCAGACCCACAGGCCCCCAGACCACTCCATTGACCGTGCCGTTGATGCCCGTAATGGTTTCCAGCATCCTGTATTCCCCCTCTTTGTAAAAAATGCGGGCAGAACCTTTTGTGGCTCTGCCCGCATTGCAGGATGCTTGATTCCGCACACCGGTGCGGTACCTTTCAGCAGGCAGCCACACCGTTGTGTCCATTTGTTCTTGCCCCGTATCCTTCGCGGATACGTTGCAGACAGGATACCATAAAATCCGCCTCCGTGCAAGAACTCCTTCTGTAAGTTGCTGAATTTTCAGCTGTCTTTTGAGGCGGTTGAATTTTTCTTTTGTATGACTTTCTCCCGTTACAGCGCCACATCCAGCGCCATCATCAGCGCAAAGCCCAGCACGATGCTCACCACACCGGCGGGCTCGTCAGCTTCCACCGCCTGCGGGATCATCTCCTGCGCCGTCACGCAGACCATGCACCCTGCCGCCGCGCTCATAAGCCAGGGCAGTGCCGCGCCGACCCACTCGGCCAGTGCAAAGGCCAGCACCGCCCCCAGCGGCTCCACAAGGCCGGACGCTGCCCCGGCCCAGAACGCCTGCCCGCGGGTGCGGCCGCTGTGCAACAGCGGCAGGCTGACCGCTGCGCCCTCCGGGATGTTCTGCAGGCCGATGCCGATGCTCAGCGCCAGCGCCCCGCTGACGGCGTCCGGCTCTCCGGTGAGGGCCAGTGCAGCGGCAAGGCCCGCCACCATGCCCTCCGGCAGATTGTGCAGCGTCACCGCCAGCACCATGCGGCCGCCGTGCCCGCTCCCGCCTGCCAGCAGCTCCCCTGCCGCCTGCTCCAGCTGCAAAAGGCCAACGGCCCCCAGCACCAGCGCCACCGAAGGCGCGATCCAGGCCGGGATGGCCTGCTGCCGGGCGCGCTCGATAGCGGGCAGCAACAGGCTCCACACGCTGGCTGCCAGCATGATGCCCGCCGCCATACCGCACAAGATGCGCTGGGTGCAGGGCCGGGCTGTGCGCCGCAGCAAAAACACCCCGGCAGCCCCCAATGCCGTGCACCCCGCCGGGAACAGCAGCACCCAGGCGGTCAATAAGATCTGGTTCAAGATGCATTCCCCCTTTACTTCGGTGTATGTACGCCGGAGCAAAAAGGTGCAGAACGCACGTTTCAGACCACATTTAAGAAAAGCTTGTTCGGAAGAAATTTACAAAGTAATTACAAGCTGGCAAAGATTCTTTTCCAGTATTCCCCGCCATGTGGACATTTTGACAAAAAGTGTTTGACTTTTGGCATAAAATTATAACAAAAGCGTAGATTCTCCCCGATTTGTGCATTTTATGCCTAAATTCCACTTGATTTTTTTGTAAAATGCGATAGAATACTGTCTTGCAGAGCAGCCCTTCCTGTAGGGGCTCTGCAAGAGAAATTTTTCAGGAAAAGTAAGGAGATTTTAGATATGAAACTCAAGAATGTTGCTGTTGCTGTTGTTGCTCTGGCTCTGGCTGTTGGTATGACCGCTTGCGGCGGTTCCGCTTCCTCCACTGCTGCATCTTCCTCTGAGGCTGCTTCCAGCGTTGCTGCTTCTTCCGTGGCTGTTGAGTCTGAGGCTGTTTCCGAGACCGCTGAGTCCGAGGCCGTTTCCAGCGAGGCTGCCGAGTCTGAGGCTGTCTCCGAGGCTGCTGAGTCCGAGGCTGTTTCTGAGGTCGCTGCTTCTACTGCCGCCTGATTTGGCTGACAGCACGTCCAACTTCTGATAAGCAATAAAAGGTGCCGCTCCCGCAGGGATCTCTCTACGGGAGCGGCACCTTTTTTCGTTTGTCGGCTGCTGCGTTTTCAGGCATGCAGCGCCGCGCGGATCTCGCCAAGATCGCGTGCAAAGCAGATGCCCTGCTGCCGCTCCGGCGAGGAAAGCCCCTTGCGGATCATCTCTGCCAGCAGCGCTTTCAGGCCGCTGTAGTAGCCGTTCAGATCATACAGGATGCAGGGGGCGTCCAGCTGGCCCAGCGACACCTTGCTCATCACCTCAGCGATCTCCTCCAATGTGCCGGTACCGCCGGGGAATGCGATGAACGCATCGCCCAGCTCGATCATCTTCGTTTTGCGCTCGGTCATGTCCTTTGTCACGATCAGCTGTGTCAGTCCGTCGTGCTGCAGCTCCCGGTCCACAAAGAACTGCGGCTCCACGCCGGTCACTTCGCCGCCCGCTGCCAGCACGCTTTCCGCCAGCGTGCCCATCAGCCCGCTGCGGGAGCCGCCGTAGACCAGCGCGTTGCCGCTTTGGCCGATCCAGCTGCCCAGCTCCTGCACAGCCTGCTTCAGGGCAGGGTCGCTGCCCTCATTGGCCCCAAGATATACGGTGATCTTCATTGTTTTTCTCCCCTTTCACTTTGAGCTGATTATAGCACATCTGCCCCAAAACGCAAAGCGCCGCCCGCTCTTGACAGGCAGACCGTGCCGGTATATCATAATTGTGATGTCTGGTTTTTACAAAGGAGGATGCCCCATGCCCTACACCGTTGGAGAAATGGCAAAAATGCTGGATGTTCCCGCATCCACCCTGCGCTACTATGATAAAGAAGGTCTGCTGCCCTTTGTGGCGCGTTCCTCCGGCGGAATCCGGCTGTTTCAGGATTCCGACCTGGAATGGCTGCGGGTGATCGGCTGCATGAAAAAAGCCGGCATGTCCATCAAGGACATCCGGCAGTACATTGAACTGGCCATGCAGGGCAACGACACCATTGACACGCGGCTTGCCATGTTCCGCCACCAGCGCGAAGTGCTGGAAGCCCAGATGGCAGAGCTGCAGCACACCATGAGCATGGTGGACTACAAGTGCTGGTATTACGAAACGGCGCAGGCCACCGGCACCATCGACACGCCGAAGTATATGCCGCTGGAGCAGATCCCAGAGCAGTTCCGCGCCATCCGGCAGGAACTGCAGAAAATGCCGGAGAAGTAAGACCCTCTCCGTTTCGTTCCTTTATACGCCCCACAATATGACACCCAACACCGCAGAAAGCACGATCATCCCGATGGGAGACGGCGCTTTCTGCGTTTTCTTTTTGTAGAGCAGATGTATTGCCCACAAAAGTGCAAATACAAAGATGGAACGTCCATCCGGCGCAAAGCCGCCCGCAAGACTCTGGAAGCCGCCCAGCGTCGAAAGCGCCATGGTGATGGCCGTGGCAAGGATCATGGCCACCACGCAGGGCCGCACCCCGGAGAGGATGGCTTCCACCGCTGGGTATTTCAGCAGGCTTTTCAGTGCCGCCGCGATCAGCAGGATGATGCCAAAGGACGGCAGCACCACCCCCAGCGTCGCGCACAGCGCCCCGGCAAAGCCTGCCTGCGAGGAGCCAATGAAAGTTGCCATGTTCACCGCCAGCGGCCCGGGCGTGGACTCCGACACTGCAATGAAGCTGAGGAACTCCGCTTCAGTCAGCCAGCCGTGGCCCAGCACTACCTCCCGCACCAGCGAGATCATGCCATAGCCGCCGCCGAAGGACAGCGTACCGATCATGAGAAAGTTGAGAAACAGTTCCAGACAGATCATGCGCGCTTGCCCCCTTTCCGCAGCTGCCGCACAAGGTGCACCGCCAGCCCGGCGGCCCCGCTGAGCAGGATGTAGAAGATGTACGAGAAGGACACCGCCAGCACCGAGCAGCTCACCATGGCCGCCACGACCGCCGCCAGCACCAGCAGGTTGAAGGGAGTGCGTTCCAGATTTTTCAGCATCTTCAGCCCCGCCGAAAGGATCAGATAGATCACGCAGGCCTGAATGCCCCGGAAGGCGCTTGCCACCACCGAGAGCGCCAGAAACTGGTCGAAGAACAGCGAGATGATATAGATGACCGCAAACGACGGGATGCACACGGCCAGCGTGGAGGCTGCCGCGCCAGAAAAGCCGCCGATCTTGTAGCCGATGTAAGTGGCGCTGTTCACCGCCATGGGGCCCGGGGTGGACTCGGCAATGGCGACCATATCCAGAAATTCTTCCCGGCTCACCCACTGCTTCTGCTCCACAAATTCGTGCTCCAGCAGGGCCACCATGGCGTAGCCGCCGCCAAAGGTGAACGCGCCGATCTTGAAAAATGTCGTAAAAAGCTCTTTTGTCTTTGCCATACCCTTCCACCCTTCTTTCGCTTCATTATATCATTTTTCCGGCTTCTATGGTATACTTTAAAAAAGGAATATGCTGCTTTCTTTGGAAAAAGCAGAAAAAAGGAGTTTAGGATACGGATATGAAAACGAAATTTGGCATCGTGGGCTGCGGCTTTCTGGGCAACATCGTGGCCGACGCATGGAAGAACGGCCTGCTGCCGGACTATGAGTTGGTGGGCGTCACCAGCCGCACCCGCGCTTCGGCCGAAAAGACTGCTGCCGCCGTGGGCTGCGCCGTCTGCGACGATGTGGACGCCCTGCTGGCACTGGAGCCGGAGTACATCGTGGAGACCGCTTCCGTCGAAGCCGTGCGCGCCATGGCCATCCCCGTGCTGAAAAAGGGTGTGAACCTCGTCATCATCTCCATCGGTGCCTTTGCAGACCTTGATTTCTATGCCGAAGTCAAGGCTGCTGCCGTGGAAGGCGGGGCCAAGGTGCATCTGGCCAGCGGTGCCATCGGCGGCTTTGACGTGCTGCAGACCGTCACCCTGATGGCCGAAGCGCAGCACCTGGCCGAGACCGCCGGCATCGAGACCCACACCGGTGCCAAGGGCTTCCGCAACACGCCCGTGTGGGCAGACCACCTGCTGACCGACACCGAAAAGACCACCGTCTTCACCGGCAATGCCAAGCAGGCCATTGCCACCTTCCCCCGCCGCGTGAATGTGGCTGTGGCCACCTCGCTGGCCACCACCGGCCCGGACATCACCGGCGTGACCATGCACTCGGTGCCCGGCTGGGTGGGCGACGACCACTGCATCACCGCCGAGATCGAGGGCGTGAAGGCCACCGTGGACATCTGCTCCTCCACCAGCGCCATCGCCGGCTGGAGCGTGGTGGCCCTGCTGCGCAACCTGGCCTCCCCGGTCTGCTTCTATTAAAGGAGGTGCCTTGTGATGTTTGAAAAGCTGGTTGCCATTGAGCCCGTCAGCCTGATCCCCTCTGCCGAGGAAGAACTGCACGCCTACGCAAAGGAAGTCGTGCTCTACCCCGACATCCCCGCCGACGAGGACGAGATCGTCCGCCGCATCGGGGACGCCGACGCGGTGCTGCTGAGCTACACCTCCCGCATGGGCAAGAGCGTCATTGAGCGCTGTCCGAACATCCGCTACATCGGCATGTGCTGCAGCCTTTACTCCGAGGAAAGCGCCAATGTGGACATCGCCTACGCCCGCACCCGGGGCATCCAGGTGCTGGGCATCCGGGATTACGGCGACCGCGGCGTGGTGGAGTATGTCCTGCACGAGCTGACCGGCCTGCTGCACGGCTTCGGGATGCCCATGCTGCGGGACGAGCCGGTGGAGATCACCGGGCTGAAGGTGGGCATCGTGGGCCTGGGCGTGTCCGGCCGGATGATCGCCGATGCGCTGCAGTTCATGGGTGCGGATATCAGCTATTACAGCCGCAGCCGCAAGCCGGACGCCGAAGCTGCCGGCATGGCCTACAAGCCGCTGGCCCAGCTGCTGGCCGAGAGCGAAGTGGTGTTCACCTGCCTGAACAAGAACGTGCTGCTGCTGGGCCGTGAGGAGTTCGCCCAGCTGGGCGCAGGCAAAGTGTTGTTCAACACCTCCATCGGCCCGGGCTTTGATTCTGCAGCACTGGAAGATTGGCTCACCCTGCCGGGCACCCACTTCTTCTGCGACACCCGCGCCGCCGCCGGGCCTGTCAGCGAGGGGTTCTTTGAAAAAGAGAACGTCCACTGCGCGAATGTCTCCGCAGGCCGCACCAAACAGGCCTTTGTGCTGCTGAGCCAGAAGGTGCTGGCGAACATCCGCACCGCCTTGCACGAGGGCTGAGTCCCCGCCCGGTCCGCCGCAACGATTTTTAACAAGAAAGCCGAATTTCCGCCAAGAAAAGTTGGTCGCGTATTCATTGATTTCGTGCTATACTATGTTAAAAATCATTGCAAAGGTGGGAATAATATGAGTTCCTCGCGAAAACCCTATCTAGATAACATCCGCTGGGCGACTGTCGTCCTTGTTGTGATCTACCATGTGATCTACATGTTCAACGGCGTGCAGCCCTTTGGCGTCATCGGACCGTTTCGGGAGCATCAGTTCCAGGATGGTTTCCTGTATCTGGTCTACCCCTGGTTCATGGCACTGCTGTTCGTTGTGTCGGGCATGAGCGCGCGGTACTGCCTGCAAAGCCACACCACGAAGCAGTTTTTGAAGGACAAAACGCGCAAGCTGCTGGTCCCGTCCACGATCGGCTTGTTCGTGTTCCAGTGGATCCTCGGCCTTTACAACGTAAAAATTGGCGGCGGCGTGGACTTTTCCGCCATCCCGAAGCCGGTGCTGTATCTGATTGCGGTGCTGTCCGGCGTGGGGCCGCTGTGGTACATCCAGATGCTCTGGCTGTTCTCTGTGCTCTTGCTGGCCGTGCGGAAAATGGAAAAAGACCGGTTCTGGAACTTCTGTTCCAAGGCACCGGTCTGGAGCATCGCACTGCTGGTGATCGTTGTTTATGGTTCCGCACAGGTGCTGAACACCCCCGTCGTTACGGTATATCGGTTCGGCATCTACGGGTTCAGCTTCTTCGCCGGGTATTTCCTGTTCTCCCACGATGAAGTCATGGAGCGGCTGTGCAAGTGGTGGTGGATGTTTGATTTGGCGGCGGCTGTACTTGGCATCTCGTACACCCTGCGCTATTTGGGCGAGAACTACGCCGTTGCGCCCGTGCTGAACAATATCCATGCCTGCGCCTACTGCTGGTTTGCCATCCTGGGCATCCTCACGACCATGAAACACTATGCCGACACCGCAAACAGCTTCACCCGCTGGATGGCAAGCCAGTCGTGGGGGCTCTACATCTTCCATTACCTGCCCATTGCAGTGATCGCGTGCGGACTGCGCGAGCACGCCCCGAACGCCCCGGAAGTGCTGGTCTACCTGCTCGTGGGCATCGGTGCCTTTGCGGGCGCGTACCTGCTGAATGCACTGATCAGCCGGATCCCCGTTCTGCGCTGGTGCGTTCTCGGGCTGCGAAAGGAGAAAGAACGTGTTCAAGGATAATCTCATCTCGCTCCGCAGGGCAAACGGCCTTTCGCAGGACGAGCTGGCCGAAAAGATCGGCGTGACCCGCCAGACCCTTTCAAAGTATGAGACTGGGGAATCGCTGCCAGACATCGAACGGTGCAAACAGCTGGCGGATATTTTCGGCGTTTCCATGGATGATCTGGTGAACTACGAGAAAACCGACCGGGAAAACATGGGGTTGGAAGTGCCGCCCAAAGGCAAACACGTTTTCGGCATGGTAAAGGTGGGCGACAAAGGGCAGATCGTTATCCCTGCCAATGCGCGGAAAATTTTTGACATCCAGCCGGGCGACAATCTGTTGATTTTGGGCGATGAGGAGCAAGGCATCGCCATCCTCAAAGAGAAAAAGTTTCTGGAACAGCTCCGGCTGATGGAGCGGATGCGGCACATGGGATCCGGTGAATGATCGACCACCGCGGAAATGCTTTCTCAAAAGAAACTGCCATTAAAATCAAGTTCTAAAAATGCCGTGCTGCCTTTGGAAAGCTCCATTGACAGCACGGCATTTTGCAGCTTACCCCCTGATTTTTACAGCTTACCGCTCCCATCATGGTGCATCCGGGCTTTCTATGCTATAGTATTTTCAGAGGGAGGAGGGACGACATGAAATTGACCGTTGAACAAGTCACGACCGAAACGCCAGAAGAAGTGCTGATCCGCTGCCACGACCCCGAAGAACCGTGGGTCAGTGAGGTGCAGAACATTGCCGCTGGGCAGATCACGGTGAATGGCGTTCTGGATGGAAAGATGTGCCGCTTGAAGCTCGGTGACATCTACTATTTTGAAGTGGTAGAGGGAAACTCGTTTCTGTACTGCCAGAAAGAAGTGTTCTCCTGCAAACAGAAGCTCTATGAATTTGAAGCGCTGTGCATCGGCACGATGTTGTTCCGATGCAGCAAGTCCATGATTTTGAATGCCGGAAAAATTGATTCTATTCTCCCTTCCCTTTCCGGCCGCTTTGAAGCGGTGCTGGACAACGGCGAAAAGGTCATGATTTCCCGGCAATATGTCAGTGCCCTGAAACGGCTGCTGGGGCGATAAGGAGGAGCGTATGAAAAAAATCGAATTCTGGCTGCATCGGTTTGTGTTTGTCTACGGCCTTGTCATGCTCATCACCTTTTTCATGTGCCTGCTGTTCAACCCCACCAGCGAGCTGCCGGTCGTCCGCTTTTTTGGCCGCTGCATCCTGCTGACGCTGGTGAGCATGGCCACGCTCATCGTATATGCTTCCAGTGAAGAACTGACAAACCGGGCGTGGTGGTTCCGCACCATCCTGCACGCGGCTTTCCTGGAAGCGATACTGCTTCCACTCGCCCATAGCTGGGGCTTTTGGTACAATGCGCTGGATGGCGTGATCTACGGCTCGTTTATTCTGGCTGCGAAGATTCTGTGGCATCTGATCGACTTCGGGCAGAGCTTCTACACCGCCACGCAGCTGAATGAACAGATCCGGCAGAGAAAGCTGGAAGAACGCAACAAGGAGGACGCCGCAAATGGCTAAAACGGATTGGATACGATGCCCGAAGTGCGGCAGCAAAACGCGCACGATGATTCGGGAGCATACGGTGCTGGAAGATTTTCCGCTGTTTTGCCCCAAATGCAAATACACCTGCGTGATTCGCTTCAAAGACGGAAAAATGGAAGAAACCGTGCCGGAAAAGGCATAAAGTTGGGAGGAAGCTTCGATGGAATATATCCGCATTACAAAAGAAAACATCGACAAGGAACACATCTGCTGTGCCATGTCCGACAAGCAGAGCCTTGCCAAAAAAGAATGGCTCAAGCAGCGGTTTGACGAGGGCCTTGTTTTCTACCGCAGCGTAGAGCGCGGCAAGTGCTTTATTGAATACATCCCGGCGGAAAACGCGTGGGTGCCCATTGAAGCAGACAGCTGGCTGTACATCAACTGCCTGTGGGTTTCCGGCTCCATGAAGGGCCACGGATATTCCAATGATCTGCTCGCAGAGTGTATCCGGGACGCCAAGGCACAGGGCCGGAAAGGACTGTGCATCCTGTCCGCCGAGGGCCGGAAGCGGGAGTTTCTGGCAGACCCGAAATTTCTGGCACATCAGGGCTTTGTATCTGCGGATGTTTCAGACTGCGGCATCAACCTGATGGCTCTGCCGCTTATGCCGGATGCCGAACTGCCGAAATTCAAATCCTGCGCAAAGCACCCCAAGATGGACGAGGACGGTTTTGTGCTTTACTACACCGATCAATGCCCCTTTACAGCTTACTGGGTGCCGAAAGTGCAGGAAACGGCGCAGGCACACAACATTCCGCTCAAGGTGGTTCATATCACCGACAAAGAAACCGCGCGGAACCTGCCTGCACCTGTCACCACCTACGCACTGTTCCGGGACGGAAAATTTGTGACGCAGGGCATCCAGTCGGACAAGAAATTTTTGAAATTGGCAGCAGAATAATGGAATCAAGCAAGACGCCAGACGCTTAGACGCAGTGCAGCCCATGGAATTGGGGTGTACTGCATTTTTTATTTCGGAGGGTTTTGTATGAAAGAGATTGTTGTATATGTTCACGGAAAAGGCGGTTCGGCGCAAGAGGCCGAGCATTATAAAACCCTATTCTCTGACTGTGAAGTCATTGGTTTCGACTACCGCGCACAAGCTCCATGGGAAGCCACGGAGGAATTTCCCGGATTTTTTGCGGCACTGCGGAAACGCTGCGAGAAGCTCACACTAGCGGCAAACAGCATTGGTGCATTTTTCTCTTTATCCTCACTGGATGAAAAATTGGTGGATACCGCTTATTTTATTTCTCCAGTGGTCGATATGGAACAGCTGATTTGCAACATGATGCAATGGGCTGGCGTCTCCGAATCCGAACTTGCAGAGAAACTGGAAATTCCCACAACATTTGGCGAAACGCTGTCGTGGAAATATCTCTGCTATGTCCGGGAGCATCCGATTTCATGGAAAGTCCCTACCCACATTTTGTATGGGGAAAATGACAATCTGACCTCCAAGGAAACCATAAAGGCCTTTGCGGAAAAAATCAATGCAGAGCTGACCGTTATGCCCGGCGGAGAGCATTGGTTTCATACGAAAGAACAGCTGCAGTTTTTAGACAACTGGATTTTGAAAAATCAGCCCATGCTTTTGGAAAGAAGATCACAATGCCGTTCAGGGATACATTTTAAGCGGTGCAAAGTTTTTTGAACCTGACCCTGACGCAATAATACGATATGCCAGACGCAAAGACGCAGAGCAGAACTTGAAAAAATCAAGCTGCCCTGCGTCTTTTGCTTTGAGAAAGGATACTTTTATGAACTTTTTGAAAGCTCTTTTTCCGAAAAGAGAAAAATGGATCGAATTTGATACGCTGTACTCCATCGAGCGGCTGGAACAACTGCGCTTCTTCATGGTTGAAAACCATATTCCGTATAAAGTGCGGGCTGTACTGCTCCCGGTGCCGCTGAATACGCCAATGCCTTCCTGTGCCGCATCGCGTTCCCTGTGGTATGTTTCCGTGCATCCAGAGGACGTGCACCGAGTAGAATATTATCTTCGCACCGAAAGGAGCTGCTGAGCATGAAAAAATCATCCGTGCGCTTGTTATTGACCGCAGCGGCTCTGCTGCTGATTGCGGGCACCCTTTTCGGATTTGCCCAATCGTGGATCTATGCCGGGCTGATCTGGTCGGGCGCATTTGGCTGCCTGGTCACTGCTTTGAATTTCAGAGACGCAGGAAGTGAGGATGATTCCCATGAGGATTGAACTTTGAGTGTGTGCAAAAATTCGAAAAAATCCATCCTATTGCGAAAGTGTACTGTTCTCTATCAGGACAAACAATCTCGAAGTGGGTTGAACGAGCCCATGTCCAAAATCCACGACTTTGTTAGATTTTCCCCATAAAACAAATAATCCGAACCCATTTCCTACCGGAAACAAGTTCGGATTATTTTTGTTTGGCAAAGACCGTAATTTTGATAGAAAACCTTAAAGGGGGTGCAACTTCGGTTCAGAGGGGGGTGCAGTTCTCAATTTAGGGGGGTGCAGTTATCGTGACGGAGCATGGAACACCTCTCTGCTATTCACTCTCCCACTATAATGCTCAGTGCGGTTCCAATATCTGCATCAATGCAGATCGCCTGCCGATCTATCTCCTGCGGACAAACTGCTTGCCCTTGATTGATACAGGCATAGGTGGCATGGGAGTTCTTCGCCGTCATCTGCCAGAAGGGGTACTTGATGATGACCGGCGTATTGTAGCCTACACCCAGTTCCAGAAAGAGAATGCTCTGCCCACTTCTGGTGCGGAGAAAGTTCTCATACCGCTCCGCTGCTCTGTGCCAGCCTTCGTCTTCCACAAAGGTATCATCGCAGCGGAGATTCATGGTCATAGGCTTGCCACAGTGAGGGCAGACCGGCAGAAGTTCAGATGGTATTTTCATATTTTCCTGCCGCTTGACCATTTCACGGATCACGGCTTCGTTATCGAAAGTCTCCTGACAGCACGGCTCACTGCATTGGAACAGGCCGTAATCTCCTTGCGTATAGAACAGCCGCTTTTTATCAAAGCCAGCCTTCTGAAAACAGTGGTCTACATTGGTTCGGCATATTCGAAGTCTTCACCCTTCAGGAATACATTGACCTTATGCTCTTCTCCATCGCCGATTACATAGACGCGGTCGATAATGACCTTTAGAGTAGAGATCACTTTGCCGACCTCTATGTCGTTATATGTACTCACTGTAATTTCTCCGTTAGCAACTTTCAAAATAGCGATTGATGTCCGCTATAATCTCCCTCTCGCCCTCGCGCCCTTCTTTCAGGAACGTGAACATTGGATAAGCGTGCGGCATACCCTCTTTTATTTTGATCTCATAATCCTTCACCCCGCAGCGGATGAAGGATTTTTCATAATCCGGCGCGATTCTGGCAAAAACCTCATCTCCGCCAAAGTACATGATGATTTTAGGGAAGCCTGTGTAATCGTCCTCATCCGCCTTGCCGAGAATGTACTGCGGAAGATCTCCGTTCGGGTTATAATACTTTACCATCGTCTCAAACATATCCCAGTGGAGGATCGGATCGCGGGAATCAATCCCTCTCATCCGCGTTTTCGCATCCTCGCTCATCAATAGTCCTGACACAGAAACGGGTAGCATCAGTCCCGGCATGGGAAGCTCTGGATATTTTTTAACCATGTGCCGTCCTGCCTGCATCAGGACATCCGCGCCGCCGGAAATTCCAAGCCAGACGATGTTCTCCGCAGGAAACCTTTTCAGCATCTTCTCATGCAGTCGAATAGTAAACTCCGTTTCGTCCATAAGATCATAGTCCGGCAGCAGCGGATAAAGCGGTATCCAGAGCTCCGCTCCTGTTCCCTCAATATAATTCCTGATAGACCCCCTATACGGAAGCTGCCATCGCCTCGATCCACCGCCGGGGAAGTACACAACCGCGCAATCCGGCTTGGTTCCGGTCTTTTTTTCCCACGATGACGTGAAATCCGTCCATTATTTCGTCCCGAAACTCAAATCCCTTGAATTTCGGAAGAGAAAACTTGAATTTTCGCTGGATGTCATAGGATGCCTGCTTAAACTCCTCATAGGACTCCTCTTTGTGAAGGGAACTGCCCTTCACCACCGTCTTTACGATTGGTTTTAATATACTATATAGAAGGCTCATCCTATATCACCACTTTCATTCATCCAGCGTTAGTCGTTTCTAACCATTATAACACTGTCCTTCAGAAAAAGCAAGACGTTCTCGCATGTTTTTGATGGGACTCGTTTCAATAAAAGCGGCTGCGAAGGTTTTGCTTATAAAATGAAAATGGAGGCAGGAACGGCACTAATTTGACCAGATAAAACCGCCCGCATTGTGGTCAAAATTGTGGTCAAAACCAAATGAGGTCAGCCCACAAACGAAAAAAAATCCAACGATTTCTAACGTGAAATCGTTGGATTTTCTGGTCCAGCAGAACTGGACAAATCCGAACTTTTTCCTTCTACCCCATCAGCCGTCAAAGCGTCCTCAAATCGGACGATTTGGGTGCCATCCTTGTAGTTGAACGTGATCAGCATCCGGTCATCGTACAGGAAAATGGCATTTATAAAAATTTCAATCAGCGCTTTCCGCTGCTTTTTCTGCGAAATATCGAACTTTCTGAATTTCATCAGCCAGAATCGGATGAAATCCTCATTGAAGCTGGGCTTCTTCAATTTTTCATCTGCGATTTTTACAGTCAGCTCATCTTTCTGGATTTCCAGCGCTTCCAGACGCTCTTTCGTTGTCCGGGTGTACAAGCCGTCCTCGATTGCCTTCATCAGGTTGTCCAGCTTTTTGTTGACCTCTCGCAGTTGCTTTTCCAGCAGCGGGATCGTGGTGTTCTCCTGATTCTGGACATCCATGACCAGTTGAACGATCTTGTCGATCATCGCATCGTCCTGAATCAGCTTCATGGTCTCCCGGACGACCAGATCTTCCAGCCAGTCCTTCTGCACGGTCTTTTTATTGCAGCCCTTGCGGCGCTTGACGTTGGCGCATTTATAATAATAGTAGGTGCGTCCGGTGGCACTGGTTCCGCTTTCGCCGAACATCAGCGCACCGCACTTGCCGCAGAACAGCTTGGTGGTCAGCAGATATTCCTCGTCTGCCTTGCCACAGGCAGGGGCACGCTTATTCTTATCCAGACGCTTCTGCACCCGGTCAAACAGGTCTTTCGGAACAATAACCGGAATTGCATCCGGCACAACGATGTCCCGGAAAGACAATTCTCCAATGTACCGGCGGTTCTTCAACATGGTGTTCACACTACTGTGGGTCATTTTGCCGCCCAGCATATTGCGGACGCCCTTATCGTTGAGGAAGCTTACGATTTCCACCATCTTATCACCGTTGTCATACCGCTGAAAGGCTTCCAGCACCAGCGGAGCAGTCAACGGGTCAAGATGATAGAACTTGGCATCGTCGATTTTATAGCCAATGGTTCCCGTACCGCCAGTGCACTTACCCTTCAAGGCGTTCTCGGTCTGACCACGAATCACCTTTTCGGACAGCTCTGCCGAATAGTATTCCGCCATACCTTCCAGAAGGGTTTCCACCAGAATGCCCTGTGAACCCTCGGCAATGGGTTCCATAACGGAGATCAGGTGGACGCCGTTCTTTTTCAGGATCATCTTATAGTTTGCGCTATCAAAACGATTCCGGGCAAAGCGGTCAAATTTCCAGACGAGAACAACATCAAACAGCTTCTTGCCGCTGTCTTTAATCATCTGCTGGAACTCCGGGCGATTGTCCGTTTTGGCAGAGAATGCACGGTCAATGTAGTGCTTGATGACCGTGATGCCGTTCTTTTCCGCATAGGCCGTGCATTCCCGAATCTGCCCTTCGATGGATTCTTCGCGCTGGTTATCGCTGGAATAGCGGGCGTAAATTACGGCGGTCATAGACTCACTTCCTTTTTCTTATCGAACAGACGGGTAGCTTTTTGCATACTTGTAGATCTGCCGTGCACAGTCAAGGCTCATTTTGCTGGAATCGTTGTGTTTGAGCCATGCATTCACATTGCCCGGATTCAGCCTCAGGTCAGTGTAAAGGCGATAATTCGTCAGTTTCTTTTTCTGCTGAAGTTCCAATACCCGGCGATGGATCAGTTCTTTCGTGTCATTGTCCGCAAGGGCGGCATCCCGCACCGAGCAATAGCTGCGCCAAACCTTCAAATAGCCTTCCGGCAGTTCATGGGACTGGTTTTCTAAAAGCAGCAGCATTTGCGCCAGCGAGTAGCGGTTGGAAAGCTGCTCATATTCCGCAGCAACAGCACTATTTGCGGTATAGCGGAGCAACAAATCCACTTTATCAAAGGTCAGCGTATAGAGAAACAGCAGTTCTTTCAGGCGGGGATTTTCGTTCAGACAATCTGCCAGCTTATGGACGCTTGCCGTCTGCACCCCGGCAAGCTCTGCCACATACTTCTTCAAGAAACCTTCAAATGTCAGCTTTCGCATGGTCTCCACCTCTCCACATACGCCTGATAGCGGATATAAAAATCCCGATATCGCCAGTCGTACAAGATGCTGGCTCTCAACTCATCCTCATCCGTTGCAAGGTGTTCCAGCAAATCCCAATCCAACGAATTCCGCACAGCCTCACTCTCTACGTCTGCTTTGTCAGTGTCCCGGAAAGAGCACAGCTTTGCAACCACCAAGTCCTCCAGACTGGGTGTGTAGAACTGTACCTTTGTTCCACCAAAGGGCAGCGGCTGGAGCCGGTCTTGGAAGTTATACGGGAAATTGTCGATGTAGGCTTCCACATCGGTGTTGATGTCGTACTTGCCGAGCAAGCTATACAGTTCTTTCGGAACACTCAAGGCATCAATGTCATGAGTAGCGCGGGTCAGTTTGCCCAGCAAAATAAACGCACTGCCGCCTACGATCACCATCTGATATCGGTCGTTATTGTCGATCATCAGGTCTGCGTCTTCGTCCAGATGTTCCAGACGCTTGCGGAGGTCATCTAAGATCATCTTTCCCATAAAGCAGCTTTTCGTATTTTCAATAATAGTATTTTCTAAAATTATTTTATAGAAAAGGAATCCGATTGTCAAGCACAAATCAACGACATTTCATACAATTCATACTATCATGTTGTCAGTCCACATCTCACACTGGCTAATGACCGTGCTGATTGCCGTATCATAATCTTCCGGTGGATACTTATATTTTTTCAGCAAGTGCTTCACCATCTTACGCATACTTGCGCGGGCAGTTTCTTTTTTCTGCAGGTCTATTACGCTTGCATTACTGAATTTCTGCGTTTCCAGCCATCTCCATTGCAGCGTTCGATTGACAC
>OCHL01001096.1_pt1 | contig 19075 bp, 20 predicted proteins | sample 1538421 | NCBI WGS metagenome assembly OCHL01 (sample SAMN04571690, study PRJEB22368) | human gut metagenome | biome: human gut; material: stool | host: Homo sapiens | place: Luxembourg | collected 2012-06-01 | reverse complement strand
TCCAACGAAGGATAAGAGGTCAGAATCGTAAAGATATCCGCATACGGTTTGTTCAAGAACTCAATGGTATGTGGGAAGGTACAATACTTACCGTCCTTGTAGATTCTCAGATACCAGATAATCGCAGCCAAAAGGATAATCGGAGATTCTACGAAGAAGTCGCCCTGTTTCTGAATCCATGTTTTATTCAAGTTAAGCATAATAGTATATGCTGATTCATAGGCATCGCTGATATCAACCATAAACTTCGGGTTAATGGGATTACAGCGGTGTGAGCGACGCGGGTCATCAAAGTTGATGACATAAAAACTCGGCTTTACCTTGTACTTGTCTATGTTCTTCAACAACTCATTGTAGGCAATAACGGAGAGGTCATCAAACTTGTAGTCGTAGATGTATGTGGCAAAGCCTTTGGCTATGGTCTGCTTGATGTAGTTATTGACTACCGCATACGACTTACCGCTACCCGGTGTTCCCAGTACGATGGTTGCTCTGAACGGATTCACTACATTTATCCAACCGTCCCATTCCTTGCCTTGATAGACAAACTTCGTAGGCAGATTTACAGAATACTCATTTTCCATCAGTCGTGTCTCCTGCATGAAACTCTCGTTGGCCACATTGAAGACATCTTCCATAAGGTTATGCTTGAACATACGGCTAATCCATACTCCAGACATAAGAAGGAGGATATATCCGACAGTCATAGTAACCGTATAGATTACCATATTCACGATTGGCGAGAACGGTAGGTCGAGCATCCACCAGTTCATAAAGAAGAGTACAAGACCGCCTAGGAAGGTCGCATAAATCTTCTGCCAGGTCATCTTCTGATTCTTCACGCCCTTTGTACCGAGGCACGAGAGAGCCAAGAATATGATGGCGAACACCTTTGTCACGAGCAGGTTGCTGAACAGCCCTGCCGTATTCTGAAAGTTGAGCAGAATCTTGTCTACCACTCCGATGTTGATACCCATATCCACGATGGCCTGATAGCAGAACCAGTAGATATGTACTACAATAAATATAATGGATATGGCACGCATAAACTCCATGACCTTTGCCAATCCTCTCAAATCATCTTCCTGTTGCATAATTAATTCGTTTTAATGGTTAGTGAAATTGGTTTACGATATGCCGCGTGAACGGCGTTTTTTCTTCTTCTTTTTCTTCTGGTACTGCTTGGCGAGCATCTCCTCCTGCGGATCATTTGCAGGAGCGTCAAACGAGAAGATTCCGAAGGCTTGCTCTATGCCCGATTCAAGGTCTGTCGATGAGAGGCTCTGGCTCTCGGAGAAACCTTGCGGCATATCGGCCCATGGAATGTCGCCTTGCGAGTTGAATAGCTTCTCGAAGTTGTTTGCCGAGAACTCCTTCCCCAGACGGGAACCGTTATATACCTCACGATTGTGGTGGTCGATGAAGGTGACACCGTAGATACGCCCTGCATCATTCTCGCGGAACACCACATCAATGCCCTTGCTGCCAAGCAGACGCACGAACTCCTCTCGGTTTCCACGAGAGCCGTGCATAGCCAGAGCTACATCGTTGCGGATTTTGGGTTGCCACCTCTTCGCTCTGAACTCCTGAGCATTGTAGGCAATACGCTTCTCCACACCCTCGAAGCCGAAACGCTTGCCGATAAGCGAGGACTTGATTGGCGTACAGATAGGCTTGCCGTTGTCATCGGTCATCGTGTAGATGATACCCGAATAGGGCTTGCCATCGAACTCGCCTTTGACCTGCTTTGCCTCGATGTTGAAGCACGAGAGCATGGCACTATACTCGCCGAAGGATTGGAAACGATACGAGGTAAAGACACTCTTGAGAATGTTGGATACCTGCTGCTTTACATCGCCACGGGTGTAGTCCGCCTTTTTCAGATAAGGTTCCAATAGTTCCCTGCGTTTGTCGGCAATCTGTTTTAGTCCGAACATCTGCTCCAATTCTCGGCAAGCCTTCATCGAGCGGTTCCACTCGTAGGCATCATCTATCTTCTCGCCATTCTCATTCACGCAGGTAGATACAATATGTATATGTCTGCGGTCAATGTCCTCGTGGAGATAGACAATGTAGGGCTGGTTGCCGTAGCCCATCTTCTGCATATAGGCTCTTGCCAAATCCGCAAACTGACTATCGGTAAGATTGTCGTCCAGTGTCGGGTTGAGCGATATATGCAGAATAGGCTTCTCGGTGTTTCTGTTGGCTGCGAGATAGCTCTCAAAGGCGAACATCGTCTGAGAGACAATCCTGTCAGGGTCGTAGAGAGAATCGGTAATCATACGGTTGCCCGCTATGATGCGACCTGTCGCCTCGTTCACCTTCTGCTGGTTGTAGATGACTGCTCCGTAGAGCGAAGCTCCTCTGTTGATCTTAGCCACCATATCAACCTCCGCTTTTACGATTCAAGTGTCTCTCCTCAAACTCGCGTGTGAGGGCGATAATCTGTTTGCTTAATACTACCAACTCCAGTGTGGCTTTCTCCAATTTGGCGACAAGGGCAAATGCCCGCTTATCCCCGAAGTTGGCTTTTACGGCTCGCACCGTCTGGTTGTAGTTGTTGCCGATGGCTTGGAACTGATGGTAGAAATTCGTTAGGCGTATGTAATAATCCATTGCTGCCTTGTCGAGTTTTACCACCTTCATTTCACGGTCAAGAATCATTGCCTTTATAAATCTTGCCTTGTATTTAAGACCAGACTTTGCAAACCGCAATTCAAATTGTCCGTTCTCTTCAGCATTCAGTTTGATGCCGTAACGATAAACAGCGGGATCCTTTTTAGGTCGCCTTCCTGTTACATCTCTTCTTGTTTGTCTCTTGTCATTTGCCATAACTTTACATTTAATTGGTTACTAACTTCCGCTATGGATTCACGACTTTGGAGTGAATCCCTCCCCGAGCCGCAGGCGAGTGGCAAGTTGTTTTGGGGTTGCCCGAATCATTTCGGGCTGCCCAAAACACAACTTGCTATGTTCGCTTGAACATGAATTTTCCTTCGTAAAATTGGCTATCGCCGTTCCCCTCAGAGAGAAGCATCCGAAAACTCCGTTTGTCGTGCGTCCATAGACCTTCCGGGTGCAAAGTTAGACAGGTGTATTCTATTGGTAAATAGAGAGTTATATGCTATGTGATGACATATAATGACATGTGTGGTCAGAGGCTTGACGACATAGTGATTATTCCAATTTTTCGCTATTCCTTTGCGGTGTGAATGAGTGCTGAAGTGCCCTCGATAGTGCCATAATGAGCGATAGAAAGAGTGCTTGAACGATGGAGTGAGAGCCTGCTTGAAAGAGCGAGTGCACGACTGCAAGATTGAGCGAATGATGGAGTGAAAGATGGACGGCACGACAGCAATCATGCACGACTGAGCGAATGACAGATTGAGAGACCGAGTGAGTGCAAGAGTGCGAGATGGATAGATTGACCGCCAGCACGAGTGAAGCCCTTCAAGCGTTCTGCCACTCAGTCAAGAGTGAAGACATTTTTTGTATAACTAAAAATTTTTTGAGACATGAAGAAAAATCCAGTGTTCGTTGCTATGTGCAACCAGAAAGGCGGAGTCGGCAAGTCGGCTATGACGATATTGCTCGCCGGGTATTACCACTACCTTAAAGGACTTAATGTGGCTGTTGTAGATTGCGATTATCCGCAGTACAGTTTAATCCGTTTGAAAGAACGAGATATGCGTACCGTGGAGAACAGCGAGTACTTTAAGCAGCAGATGATCAACCAATGGAACCGTATCCAAAAGAAAGCCTATCCCATAGTGGGAGCTGAGGCAGAGAAAGCCCGTGATGCTGCGGACAAATTAGCCAAGGAGGGCGACTACGATTTGATTATTGTAGATCTTCCGGGTACGGTGAACTCTCGCGGAGTATTCAACACCATTGTAAATATGGATTATGTCATTACTCCGATTGCTCCGGACCGTATCGTTATGCAGAGCAGCCTTGCTTTCTCAACCACGGTCATTGACTACAGCAAGGAGCGAAAAGATGTTCCCGTCAAGGATTTCCTCTTCTTCTGGAACAAGAAGGATGGTCGTGCTTCGACCGAGGTCTTTGACACCTACAATCTTATTATGAAGAAGATGGGACTGACAGTCTTGGATACCGTTGTTCCCCACACCAACCGCTATGATAAGGAGCTGTCGCTACTGACGAAGAACTATTTCAGATGTACATTGATGCCTCCACCTGCAAAGGCTCTTAAAGGTAGCGGACTGGCAGAGTTGGCAGAAGAACTGATTGTGAAACTTAATCTGAAATAGCTATGGCAAAGAAGAAAATCGAAGTCGATGAGGATATGCTCAAGGAGATTATGGCCGGCGATATCCCCATTTTCGGGAGAACAAAGCAGAAAGAGAATGCATCGCCTCCCGCAGAGAGTAAACCTGCGGCAGTAGTAGAAACTCCAACGGAGGAGAAACCACCTGTCGCTATGCAGGAGAAAGTATCCGTAAAGCCGAAAAAGCGCAAGGAGGATTCCTGCGATTACCGCAAGATGTTCCTGACCGAAGGAACCGTGCAACATAGGCAGCAGACCTATCTAAGTCAGGAAACACATAATGCGGTACGGAGATTTCTCTCGGTTGTGGCCCCGAACATCAATATATCAAGGTATATAGACAACATCGTCAATGCTCATTTGGAGCAGTACCGTGATGAGATGGATAACCTTTTAACAAACGAAATTAATAACCTTTTAAACAACAAGTAATTATGACACACTTAATCGAAATTTTACTCATTGTATCTATCATTACATCAGTAATTATGCTTATGCTCCTTATAATATTGAAAGTAGGAGTTACAGTTACTAGCAGACCTCTGACAAAAGAGAAAATCGAGAAACTCGAAAATCGCAAGTGGTCTTGGAAACGCAAACCGAAGGTTGAAGATTCTTCTGAATCTACTATGCCGACGGAATCGTCAGAAACAGCCATTAAGCCTACAGAAGTTGTTGAATCATATGCAGAGAAAGAGCAAACAGCCATAAAGAACTTGGTAGATACTATATCAAAGGATGCAGATATTGACTCCAAATGCAGTTTCTATAGGAAGCGATTCTTGAAATGTAAGCGAATTCCTAATCGCTCTCGTGTATACATTGATAAGGAGGATTTGGATTTAATTAGGAGTCTGTTGCCTATAATTGACCCCAAGGCTACTATATCGGGATTTGTCAGCAACATTGTTGCAGACCACTTAGACAGATACAAGCCTGAGATTATCAAGATGTATAATGACGAAAGAGCAAAAATCATGTAGTTATGGAGGCAAAAATATATTTCGTAGTAAAGGTCTTGTGTGCCTTATTCATATTCTATCATCTTTGGGTATTCTTGTTCTGCCGCAAAATTTACGGTTTGTGGGACAAACTGCATAACTGGGCACGCATAGCTCGTGTTAGATTATGGAAATACCGAAAGAAACGAATGGCTGATAAAGCCAAGCGTGAAAGACGTAAGAAAATATACGGTAAGGATTTGCCTACGGATAAGCCTAAGCCAATCCAAGCAGAAATTCCTCAGAAAGTTGAAGAGAGTCCTCCCGTTGATGATGATCCGAATGAGGTAATGGGTAAATCCAACATTATCTATTATGAGGATATTAATGCTGCTCGCACAATACCCGCACATTCGTTGGAGTTGAAAGAGGTAGAACTTCCTGTGGATAAGGATGTCAACCCCGATGATGTAGAGGATAACTTTGAGCCTCAAAAGGGTTTGACCGAAGAGGACATGCAAGAGTTGATGGAGCCTGAAGGTATTTTGCCTGACCCTGATTTTGACACCTCTATGACCTATGAGGAGATGAACAATATGGTAGATGTGTTGAACTCGGATACACACTCTGATGAAAATGGTCTTCGTGCAGCTCAAACGATATTTCATAAGTTACCAGGAACTGAATTACTGCGACTCATTGAAAATGAACTTGCCGACCAGCAAAAGATTGATAGATTGCTTTTCGATTATTTGGATGAGTTCGGCAGACCTCTGCCAGAGTCCAAAAGACGAGAACGAAAAATCAAGGATTTTAATATCAAAAAGTATGTCTAACCCTAACTCTCCATAATACGCGATTTGGTTTGTTGCTACTATTTTGTTTCTTTTTCTTCATTGCTGGCACTACGATGTGAATCGTGGTGCCAGCGTTTTTATATGGTTTCCGCTATACCAATTAACGAGTAAGGCAAGTATCGTAATGCCTCGTGCATTATGATTCTTGCCTTACTATATTTAGATTATTACAAGCTGATAGTGAATGTTTATGGGCTAATTACTTTAATCCTTAAGACAGCCAAGAGGAATTACCTTAACACCATCTTCGCGAGTATAGGCAATTTCACCACCAGTCAATACAATGAGGAGGTCTGGTTCTCGAAGAGGCATTTGTTTCTCTGTTTCATTCTTCTCACGAATTAATTTTTGCATCTCAAGCAAATGCGTTGCACCTTCATCAATGTCTCTACTGCCAAGTTTACATTCAATCAGTGCATATCGCTGATCATCAAGATGTAAAACTATATCTGCTTCAAGTCCATACCTATCATGGTAATAAGACACTTTACCTCCCATAGATTGAGAATAGACCTTTAAGTCGCGAATACACATACACTCAAATACGAATCCAAATGTCTTTAAGTCCAATTCAAGAGTTTTAGGAGATGCACCCATAGCTGCAACGGCAATAGACGGATCTATAAAGCATCTTTTTTTACTTGATCTTATTGCAGATGCAGAACGAATAGCAGGACACCAGGCTTCAATATCTTCTATTACAAATAAACGCTTTAATGCATCAACATACTCATCGAAAGTGGATTGCGCTGTTGTTTCCATTTCCGCTTTTACATCTTCCAACATTGCAGATTTCTTTGCCAAAGTGCATAGATTTCGAGCATAAGAACGTAATATCAGTCTAGCTAATTCTGGGTTACGTTGTACATCGTCTATACTAGAGATGTCCTCATTACAAACCTTGTTTAGATAGTCTTTTGCTATAAGCAGTTTGGCTTTATCACTTGTTACACTCAAGGAATCAGGCCAACCACCTCTACAAGCCACCATAATCAGTTCTTCAATAGAAAGTTTGGATGTAACACCGTCAATATCTAAATCTTTATTATCAAACAACTCAAGAAAAGATATCTCACCTGAAGATTCTGTTGACTCATACAGACTCATTGGATACATTGTCATTGTGGAAATTCTACCGGTTCCTGTATGCATTCTTCTTTCCTCTTCTGGTGTATCCTTTTCGTTCTTTTTCTTTATAACGGTAGAACCGGTAAGAATAAACTGACCTTTAAGTTTCCTTTGGTCAACAGTTGTTCTTACAGCATCCCAAAGTATTGGAGCATCTTGCCATTCATCAATAAGTCTTGGTGTTTCACCTTTCAAAAGTATAGACGGTTTTGTCCTGATTGTAGCTAAATAGCCTGCTCGCTTATCCGGATCCTGCAATTTAACTACACTCTTTGCTTGTCTTTCTGCTGTTGTAGTCTTTCCACACCATTTTGGTCCATTGATTTGTACTGCACCAAAAGCCTCTAATCTCAAGGATAGTTCCTCGTCTGCTATTCTTTTTAAATAATCCATATCAGAACTTGATTTTAATTTGTGCAAAAATAGCAATTCTTTTTTTATCTCGCAACATATCCTGTGTTTTTGTGGTATTTTACCCTTTGAATTTGTGATGTATTACACTTTATTTTTGTGGCAACTTATCCTTTGTTTTTGCGGTAAAAGTAGCAACGGTTTGTACCATATAAACACTCTTTTTGCCCCTCCAAAACACCCTTGCTATGACATCTGATGACACGTTATGACGTGTATAGACCGATTTGAAAATCAATGGATTAAGTGCTATATATTCGCAGTCGAAATCACTTTTTGTATAACTAAAAAACATTTCGACGTATGAAGAAAAAAGTATTATTCGCAGCAGCATTTATGCTTGCAACAGTAGGTGCTTACGCACAGGGTAATGGTATCGCAGGTATCACCGAGGCTACCAACATGGTAACATCGTATTTCGACCCCGGTACCAAGTTGATTTACGCAGTGGGAGCCGTAGTCGGTCTTATTGGTGGCGTGAAGGTCTATTCGAAGTTCTCTTCGGGCGACCCTGACACCTCGAAGACCGCTGCTTCGTGGTTCGGTGCCTGTATTTTCCTGATTGTAGCCGCCACCATCTTACGTTCATTCTTCCTCTAATATGGCGGTCTATCAAATCAACAAAGGGATTGGTCGTAGCCCCGAGTTCAAGGGGCTACGCAGCCAATACCTCTTCATCTTCGCCGGAGGGTTGCTTGCCGTGCTTATCGCCTTTATGGTGCTGTATATGGTGGGCGTGAACCAATGGATATGTATCGCACTGGGAGTCATCTCCGCTTCGGTACTTGTCTGGGCGACCTTCCACCTCAATGCCAAGTATGGCGAGTGGGGCTTGATGAAGATGCAGGCTGCAAAGAACCATCCCCGCTACATCATCAACCGCAAGCGATTCTTGCGATTGACAATTCCTAACCTCAAAAACAGAAAGTCATGAGAAATGTAATGAAAGCAGCTACTCTCGAAAGCAAGTTCCCGATTCTGTCGGTTGAGCACGACTGCATCATCAGCAAGGATGCCGACATCACGGTCTGCTATCGTGTGGAGCTTCCCGAACTCTTCACCGTTACACAGGCGGAGTATGAGGCGATACACTCGGCATGGGCCAAGGCGGTCAAGGTCTTGCCGAACTACAGTATCGTGCATAAGCAGGACTTCTTCATTGAGGAGAGCTACACACCGGAGTTGCAGAAGGAAGATTTGAGTTTCCTCAGCCGCTCCTTCGAGCGTCACTTCAACGAGCGTCCTTACCTGAAGCACTATTGCTATCTGTTCCTCACCAAGACCACCAAGGAGCATAGCCGCACAACCAGCAGTTTCAATGCCCTTACCCGTGGCTTCATCATCCCGAAGGAGATGCAGGACAAGGAGGCAGTGAGCCGATTCCTGGAGTGCTGCGAGCAGTTCGAGCGTATCATCAACGACAGCGGATTCATCACGCTCACTCGTCTTACGGGCGATGAGATTACAGGCACGGAGTCAACTGCGGGCATCATCGAGAAGTATTTCTCGCTCTCGCAGGAGGACACCACCTGCTTGCAGGACATCACCCTCGGAGCTGGCGAGATGAAGATTGGTGATAACTACCTCTGCCTGCACACGCTCTCCGATCCCGAAGACCTGCCGACAAGCGTGGCTACCGACAGCCGTTACGAGCGTCTCTCGACAGATCGTAGTGATTGCCGCCTATCGTTTGCCGCACCTATCGGGGTGTTGCTCACCTGCAACCACATCGTGAACCAGTACCTCTTCATCGATGACTCTGCGGAGATGCTGCGTAAGTTCGAGCAGACAGCACGCAATATGCACTCGCTATCGCGTTACAGTCGCTCCAACCAAATTAACCGCGAGTGGATTGAGGAGTACCTGAACGAGGCACACAGCCAGGGGCTGACGGCTATCCGTGCCCATTGCAATGTCTTCGCGTGGAGCGATGACAGGGAAAAACTGAAGCGTGTGAAGAACGATGTAGGCAGTCAGCTCGCCTTGATGGAGGCCAAGCCCCGACACAATACGGTGGATACACCGACACTATTCTGGGCTGCTATCCCCGGCAATGCAGGCGATTTCCCTGCCGAGGAGTCCTTCTACACCTTTATCGAGCAGGCACTATGCCTCTTCATTGAGGAGACCACAGGACAGGATTCACTCTCTCCGTTCGGTATGCGTATGGTGGACCGCTTGACGGGCAAGCCTATCCATCTGGATATTTCGGATTTGCCTATGAAGCGTGGTATCATCACCAACCGCAACAAGTTCATCCTCGGTCCTTCGGGCAGCGGAAAGTCCTTCTTCACCAACCATATGGTAAGGCAGTATTACGAGCAAGGTACGCATGTGTTGCTTGTCGATACGGGTAATTCTTATCAGGGGTTGTGTAACCTTATCAATGCACGCACGCATGGCGAGGACGGCATTTACTTCACCTATGAGGAGAGTGATCCGATAGCCTTCAATCCTTTCTATGTCGAGGATGGTGTGTTCGACATTGAGAAGAAGGAGTCCATCAAGACACTTATCCTCACGCTGTGGAAAAGGGATGATGAGCCACCGACGAGAGCCGAGGAGGTGGCACTCTCCAATGCCGTGAACCTCTTCTTGGAGCGTATCCGCACTGACAAGAGCATCAAGCCATCGTTCAACACCTTCTATGAGTTTATCCGTGACGAGTATCAGGATATTCTCAAGGAGAAGCGTACACGCGAGAAGGACTTCGATGTGTGGGGATTCCTCAATGTCTTGGAGCCATACTACAAGGGTGGCGAGTATGATTTCCTCCTGAACTCCGACAAGCAGCTGGACTTGCTCAACAAACGGTTTATCGTCTTCGAGTTGGATAACATCAAGGACAATAAGGTACTCTTCCCGATAGTGACCATCATCATTATGGAGACCTTCATCAACAAGATGCGTAGACTGAAGGGCATCCGCAAGATGATACTCTTGGAGGAGGCTTGGAAAGCCATCAGCAAGGAGGGCATGGCCGAGTATCTGAAGTACCTCTTCAAGACCGTGCGTAAGTTCTTCGGCGAAGCAGTTGTGGTAACGCAGGAGGTCGAGGACATCATCTCTTCCTCTATCGTCAAGGGTACCATCATCAACAACAGCGACTGCAAGATTCTTCTTGACCAGCGTAAGTATGTGAACAAGTTCGATGAGATACAGGCTTTGCTCGGACTCACCGACAAGGAGCGTGCACAGATTCTCTCCATCAACCTCTCCAATGCTCCCGGCAGGAAGTACAAGGAGGTGTGGATAGGTCTTGGCGGAGCACAGTCGGCAGTCTATGCCACGGAGGTATCTCCCGAAGAGTATTACTGCTACACCACCGAGGAGACCGAGAAACTGGAGTTGCAGCGGCTCACCGAGAAGTTGGACGGCAACATCGAGCTCGCCATCAAGCAGCTTGCCGAGAGCAAGCGAAACAAGTAACCCATTTATTCACCATTTAATTCGTAACAGTATGAGAATGAAAATTTTTATGCTCTGTCTGGTGGCTCTCTTTGTCAGCCAGACATCGAGGGCGCAGTGGGTGGTGACAGACCCCGGCAACCTCGCACAAGGCATCATCAATGCCACGAAGAACATCGTGCATACATCCTCTACGGCAAGTACGATGATTCAGAACTTCCAGGAGACAGTAAAGATCTATAAGCAGGGCAAGGAGTACTACGATGCTCTGAAGAAGGTGAAGAACCTTGTCCGCGATGCACGCAAGGTACAGCAGACCATCCTGCTTGTAGGCGACATCACCGACATCTATGTGAACAGCTTCGAGCGTATGCTGAACGACCCATACTTCACGGTGGAGGAACTCAGTGCCATTGCTCTGGGATATACCAAACTGCTCGAAGAGAGTGCCCACCTCTTGAATGACCTTAAATCGGTGGTCAATGAGAACGGACTCTCGATGAGCGACAAGGACCGCATGGATATCATCGACAAGTGTTACAGCGAGATGCTCCAATACCGCGGGCTTGTGCAGTACTACACCAACAAGAACATCGGGGTATCCTATCTCAGAGCTAAGAAACAGAACGATGTTGACCGTGTGATGTCCCTCTACGGCTCGCCGAGTGAACGCTATTGGTAAACCTGAAATCCTACGCTTATGGTACTATTAGCAGTAAACTTTGACAATCTGCATCATATACTCCAGAATCTGTATGTGGATATGATGCCCCTCTGTTCGCAGATGACGGGTGTCGCCAAAGGACTTGCCGGATTAGGTGCTCTCTTTTACGTTGCCTATCGTGTCTGGCAGTCGTTGGCAAGAGCCGAGCCTATAGATGTCTTTCCGCTCCTGCGTCCCTTTGCTCTCGGACTATGTATCATGTTCTTTCCGACATTGGTGTTGGGTACGCTCAACAGCGTAATGTCGCCCATAGTGACGGGAACACACAGAATCCTTGAAACGCAGACCTTCGATATGAACGAGTATCGCAGGCAGAAGGACAAGCTGGAGTTTGAGGCGATGAAACGCAATCCCGAAACGGCCTACCTCGTGGATAAGGAGTCCTTTGACAACAAGCTCGATGAACTCGGTGCGCTGGATGCGATTGAGGCTTGCGGAATGTATGTGGATCGTGCGATGTACAATATGAAAAAGGCTGTTCAGAACTTCTTCCGCGAACTGTTGGAGCTGATGTTCAATGCCGCAGCCCTTGTCATAGACACGCTGAGAACATTCTTCCTCATCGTCCTCTCGATACTCGGACCCATATCCTTTGCGATATCCTGTTGGGACGGCTTCCATGCCTCACTTACACAGTGGTTTGTCCGATACATAAGCATCTATCTGTGGCTGCCCGTGAGCGACCTTTTCAGCAGCGTGCTTGCACGCATACAGGTACTGATGCTACAGAAGGACATAGAGCAGTTGTCCGATCCCAACTTCATCCCTGACGGGTCGAATGCGGTCTATATCACCTTCCTCATTATCGGCATCATCGGATATTTCACCATTCCGACAGTGGCCAACTGGATAATCCAGGCAGGCGGCGGTGCAGGTAACTACGGCAGGAATGTAGCCCAGACAGCAAGCCGCACGGGATCGATAGCAGCAGGTGCAACAGGTGCCGCCATCGGTAACATCGCAGGAAGATTACTTAAACGATAACCTATTAAACAGTATTCAAATGGAATTCAAATCACTTAAAAACATTGAGACCGGCTTCAGGCAGATACGCTTCTTCGGCATTGCCTACCTCTTTGTTTGTGCTTCGCTTGTGGGCTTCTCGCTTTGGAAGGCATACAACTTTGCCGAGGCGCAACGACAGAAGATTTATGTCCTTGACGAGGGCAAGTCGCTGATGCTGGCTCTATCTCAGGACTTGGAGCAGAACCGTCCTGTGGAGGCAAGGGAGCATGTGAAGCGTTTCCACGAACTCTTCTTCACGCTTGCACCCGACAAGAGTGCCATCGAGGGTAACATCCAGAGGGCAATGTTTCTGAGCGACCGCTCGGCATACGAGCACTACAGCGACCTTGCAGAGCAGGGATATTACAACCGTATCATCTCAGGCAATGTAACCCAGCGTATCGAGGTGGATAGCATAAGCTGCAACTTCAACCACTATCCCTACGAGGTGGTGACATACGCAAGGCTATCCATCATCCGCGAGAAGAGTATCACCGAGCGTAGCCTTGTAACCAAAGGCCGACTGCTTAACTCCACACGCAGCGATAACAACCCTCACGGATTCATCTTCGAGGCGTTCCGTGTGGTGGAGAACAAGGACCTGAGAGTCTATGACAGATAACCCAATTATTCACCATTAACATTTACAGCGATGAAAAAGTACATTCAGAGAATCAAGGATTCAATAAACAAGTCTTGGAACAACAAGACATCGAAGACAAAACGCCTTATCATCTACGGCCTCCTGCTGGCATATATGGGATTTGCCCTCTATGTAATCTTTATGCCTGCTCCCGATTACAGGTATGAGGAGTATGTCAGAAGTGAGCCGCCTGCCACCAATCTGATTATCGAGGAGGAGTCAACTCCTGCCGACAGTCTCTCGGATGAGAAGATACGGGAGATGGAAGAGTTCTTTAACCAATTTAATTCAGAGAGCTATGAGTAACGATGCAAACGCTCTGAAAAGAAAGGAGCAAATCAAGAAGATTCTTGTGTATGGCGGAATGGTTATGCTATGCCTTGTGTCATTCTACTTCATCTTCAAGCCATCGAAGGAGCAGGTACAGGCAGAACAGCAGAAGGTAGGCTTCAACGCCGAACTTCCCGATCCGCGAGGTGCAGGCATCGAGGCGGACAAGATTGCCGCCTACGAACTGGAGGATATGCGTGTCAAGCAGGAGCAGAAGATGCGTACCCTTGAGGACTTCACGGCAATGACCACCGATGACGAAGAGGAAGAGGTGGTCGAGATACCCGAAGAGCCGAGATACACAGGTGGTAGCAGTTCATCCTATCGAGGTGGCAGTAGCAGTCGGAGCAATTCGTTCTCCACATCCACATCTGCTTACAACGATATCAACGCCACACTCGGCAGTTTCTACGAGCAGCCACGTGAGGATCCCGAAAAGGAGGCTCTGAAAGCGGAACTTGAGGAGCTGAAGCAGTCGATGGCACAACAGCAGAACAGCCAACCGACATATGCCGACCAGGTGGCACTCTTGGAGAAGTCATACGAGCTTGCAGCGAAGTATATGCCCGGCAACGCAGCCAGTACCTCCAAGGACGCAGCCGAGGAGGTGGAGACCACCACACGAAGCGGCAAGGCAAAGGCTCAGCCCGTAGGTCATGTAACGATTCCCGTAGTGTCGGCGCTGGCTCAGCCTGTGAGCGACTCGGTGATGATAGCACGGATGGCACAATCCGTAGGCGGCGGCTTTCACACTGCGGTAGGAGAAGCACCACAGCAGACAGCACGGAATACCATCAAGGCGTGTGTGCATGGCGACCAGACCATAACGAGTGGTCAGAGTGTGCGACTCAGACTCTTGGAGGCGATGCGTGTCGGGAAGTATGTACTGCCACGAAACACCCTCATCACGGGCGAAGGCAGCATCAAAGGCGAAAGGCTCGACATCGAGATTCATCAAGTGGAGCATAACGGAACGATCATTCCCGTAGAACTTACCGTCCACGACAATGACGGACAGGCAGGAATCTTCATCCCCGGCTCCATGGAGGCAAGTGCGGCAAAGGAGATGGCGGCAAATCTGGGGCAGAACCTCGGAACGAGCATATCCATCACCAACCAGTCTGCCGGAGATCAGCTGCTGTCCGAAGTAGGTCGTGGTGCCATACAGGGCGTGTCGCAGTACATTTCCAAGAAGATGCGTGAAGAGAAGGTACACCTCAAATCAGGATATACACTGATGCTTTATCAAAACAATCAATAACCTATTAAAACATTAAAGACATGAAAAAGATTTTTGTAATGCTTGCCCTCACGATGGGCGTTGTAAGTGCCAATGCACAGTCGGTTGATTCAACCGCAGTAACTAACACAGTAGCCGGTGATGTAACCCTCACTACGGACATCTATCCGCAGCAGGAGGATGGCGACATCTATCACGGTCTGACAAAGAAGCTGACCTTTGACCGTATGATACCTCCTTACGGCTTGGAGGTGACATACGACAAGACTACTCACATCATCTTCCCTGCGGCAGTACGCTATGTCGATCTCGGCTCGCCTAACCTTATCGCTGGCAAGGCCGACGGCTCGGAGAATGTAATCCGAGTGAAGGCTACGGTAAAGAACTTCCGCGATGAGACCAATATGTCGGTGATTACCGAGAGCGGCAGTTTCTACACCTTCAATGTGAAATACTCCGATGAGCCTCTGCTCCTGAATATCGAGATGAAGGACTTTATTCACGATGGCAGTGAGGTGAACCGTCCCAACAATGCTCTCGACATCTATTTGCAGGAGCTTGGCAGTGAGTCGCCGAAGTTGGTACACCTTATCAGCAAGGCTATCCACAAGGACAACAAACGCCACATCAAGCACATCGGCAGCAAGGCATTCGGCATCCAGTACCTGTTGCGTGGACTATACACCCACAATGGCTTGCTTTACTTCCATACGCAGGTGAAGAATACATCGAATGTACCTTACGAGGTAGATTTCATAACCTTCAAGATTGTGGATAAGCAGGTGATGAAGCGTACAGCCATTCAGGAGCAGGTTATCTTTCCTCTGCGTGCCTATGACTATGCCACAACCGTTGCGGGCAACAAGGATGAGCGTACCGTATTTGTGTTTGACAAGTTCACCATCCCTGCCGACAAGGTGCTTGTGGTGGAGATGCACGAGAAGAGCGGTGGCAGACACCAGACCTTCACCGTGGAGAGTGAGGACATCGTAAGAGCAAAGGTAATCAACGAACTTAAAGTGAAGTAACTATGAAGAAGTATCTGTTTCTACTTGTTGCAGTCGTATCGCTTGCCCTCTCACCGGGGCAGGCATACGCCCAGCGTTATCTCCCGAAGATGATGGGTGTGGAACTCAGAGGTGGCTTTGTAAACGGCTCTAAATCTCCGCTCAACTACTACACAGGCATAGCAATGTCGGGATATACCAAGAAGGCTAACCGCTGGGTGGTGGGTGCAGAGTATCTGCTTAAGAACTACGACTATCGGGGTACATCCATTCCGCGTGCCCAGTTTACTGCCGAGGGCGGTTACTACCTGAAGTTCCTGTCCGATCCTACAAAGACCTTCTTCCTCTCTATCGGTGGCTCTGCTTTGGCAGGCTACGAAACGGTGAATTGGGGCGACAGACTACTACACGACGGCTCTACGCTGCTTGCCAAGGATGCTTTCATCTATGGCGGTGCCATTACCCTTGAATTGGAGAGTTATATAACAGACCGTATAGTCCTGCTTGCCAATGTGCGTGAGCGTGTCCTCTGGGGAGGCTCACTCGGCAAGTTCAGCACTCAGTTCGGTTTAGGTGTCAAATTTATAATCAATTAAAATTAAATGCGTTATGAAAAAGTTATTTTCCTATATGATGGTTTGCGGTGCCATGATGACCGCAGTATTGGGCTTCACATCTTGCGAGGATGACCTTGATGTTCAGCAAGCCTATCCTTTTACGGTTGAGACAATGCCTGTACCTAAACGATTGGTACAGGGCGAAACAGCGGAGATACGCTGCGAGATTGTGCGTGAGGGGTATTTCTCCGATACTCGCTACACGATTCGTTACTTCCAGCCCGATGGCGAGGGTACATTAAGAATGGATGACGGTATGGTGCTACTGCCTAATGACCGCTATCCGCTTGACAGAGATGTATTCCGTCTGTACTACACCTCGGAGTGTGAGGATCAGCAGACGATAGATGTCTATTTCGAGGATAATCATGACCAGCTCTATCAACTAACCTTCACTTTCAATAACGAGGTGAAGGAGGAAGAGGAAGAGCCTACTACGGAAACAACACTAACGCCTATCGGAACTATCGTTTCTCCAATCAACATCAATCCTTAACCAGCGGTGGCAGGCATCCGCCTGTCGGGTGTCTGCCACCATAAACAATCACTAAAAAAGAGAATCTATGAGAATAAAGTTGATGATTATATGTCTGACCTTGCTTTGCGGATATGCCAAGGCACAGACACGAGGCGGCGACTCTTCGCCACCACTACCCAAGGAGATTTCAGCTGAACTGTTCGACAAGGCGGTAGCACTCATCAAGGAGTTTGAGGGGTGGCACGACCACGCCAAGCACCCGTACATCGGTTACGGTCATAAACTGCTTCCACACGAAAACCTGACAGCCGATATTACCGAAGCACAGGCCGATTCGTTGCTCAGAGCCGACCTGTTGGAGCGATACAAGTATTTCCGACAGTATGGGAAAGATGCTCTGCTGCTAACGGTGTTGGCTTACAATGTGGGACATTCACGCTTGCTGGGATATGGCAAACGCCCGAAAAGTAACCTTATCAAGAAAATAGAGTCCGGCGACAGGGATTTTTACGAGGAGTATATCTCGTACCGTTGCTATAAAGGCAAGCCAATTCCCAGCATCGAACGCCGTAGAAAAAGAGAGTTTCAATTGCTGTATATCCCGTAGCCGTTATTTAAAGAGCCTTCCCTTAAGCAATTGAGAGAAGGCTCTTATGTAAAAACAAAGATTAATTGAATATACTATGGTGTCTATAAAATTAAAGTTCAGACCTTCAACAGTTGAAGGGAAAGCAGGTAGTCTATACTACCAAGTGATTTATATGCGAAAGGTACGGCAAGTTTCAACTAATTTCCGAATAACTTCAAGTGAATGGGATTCCGAGTTGGAAAATCTCATCATTAAGGATGATGACTCGTCTCGTGTAAATTATTTACAGTATGTACAGAGCCATATAGAATACGACAAGAAGTGTTTCAATCGCATTGTAAAGAAATTGACCATCTCAGATTCTCTATTTACCGTTGATACGATTGTAGAAGAGTTTCATAAGCAATCATTTGAAATTACATTGTTTTCATATATGGAGAAAATGATAGCTAAACTTTGGAGACAAGGACAATATCGCACAAGTGAAACATATCAAGCTACCCTTAGCAGTTTTAGAAAGTTTAGAGAAGGTGTAGATGTTTGTTTTGATGACATTGATTCGGAGATGCTTATTTCGTATGAGTATCATTTAAGAGCGAAGGAATTGGCTCCCAATACAATCTCTTTCTATATGAAACGCTTGCGTGCGGTATATAATAATGCTGTGGAAGATGGCTATGTAGAGAATAAGAATCCATTTAAGAAGGTGTTTACTTCATCAGAGAAGACTATAAAGAGGGCTATTCCGTTGAAGTTCGTTCGTAAATTGAAAGATTTGGATTTGAGCTATTCTCCATCCAAGAGTTTTGCCCGTGATATGTTCCTGTTCAGTTTCTACACACGAGGAATGGCATTTGTGGATATGGCATACTTACAGAAAAAGAATCTGAAAGATAATGTGCTTACATACCGAAGAAAGAAAACAGGGCAATTACTCTCAATCCGTTGGGAAGATTGTATGGAGAGCATTGTTAATCAATACTCTTCATTGAGTTCTCCATTTCTTCTTTCGATTATAAAGGAACCAACCAGCAATACTCGAAAGCAGTATCACAATGCTCTGACGCTTATAAATCATAACCTAAAAGCGATTGGTAAAGAGTTAGGTTTGACTTTGCCTTTAACAATGTATGTTGCACGCCATTCGTGGGCTAGTATTGCTAGGGATGAGGGGATTCCAATATCTGTAATCAGCGAAGGAATGGGACACGATTCTGAGAGTACTACACAGATATATCTGGCCTCTTTGGAAACGCAAGTAATAGACAATGCCAATAAGAAAATACTGAAATTATTATGAAAGCTATGATTGCTGCTTTTTAGAGGAGTTCGGGAGCGAGCTCCTTTTTTAGTGCAGATAAACTTTTGATTTGTTAGGCTAAATTCTATATCTCCTTCTAGGAGAT
>OCHL01001082.1_pt1 | contig 19315 bp, 16 predicted proteins | sample 1538421 | NCBI WGS metagenome assembly OCHL01 (sample SAMN04571690, study PRJEB22368) | human gut metagenome | biome: human gut; material: stool | host: Homo sapiens | place: Luxembourg | collected 2012-06-01 | reverse complement strand
GCTGGTACGACCCTGAGGACTTTGAAAAGTTTGACGGGGAGAATATGTTTCTGGGGGAGTTTTATTTCTCCGAGATCGCAGGCAATACTTCGGACGAAGATATGTGGGATTATATTTACAGCGATATGATACCTGTAGCAAAAAACGCAAAATCATACAACGAGGTATACAGAAAGTACAATCCGCAGTATTGCGATTACCGTATAGATGACGGATATTTTATCGTCTGCAACAGCCGCACATTAAGCGGCAGAATAGTAGCTCCCGGAGAAACGCTTATAAGTACCGATACGGAAAACGAACTTGTCAACGCATCGGTAATTGACACGGACAGCGCAAGGCTTATAAGATACTGCGAGGAGGAGCGTACTGCGGTAAAAGATCTGTTCGGTAATAAAGCGGTGTTGCAAGGCTCGTCTGAGAGATATTCAATGAACGAATACACAGCCTGCGACCTTATACAAAGCAATAAGCCCAGTCAGACGGTGATATACGATAACAGGCTTTGTCCTGTGCTGACGGTTTCATCCTCCGTAAGCTTCAATCTGAATGAATACGGTGATAAGCTGTATATTGCATCGTTCAGTTCCGACCGTGAAAAAGATTCGGGCAAGCAGGGCAAAGCTAAGAAAAAGTATGCTATGGCAGACAGGAACAGCGGTCATGTATATGCGGTGTACGAGAGGGCGTTTACGGTTCTGGGAAACGATTTCTACAAAACCAAGGACAGTAATTCCCTTGCCGAATATTACACGGCATACGGAAAGAGCATAGGAAAGTTCGTGTACGCAAAGGCATACGGCGACAGGCTGATGTGCTTTGACTATGACAAGTATTATATCTATGACAAGTACGGTCAGCTGTTGGCACAGTATGAAAACAAGCCGAGAATAAGCGAAAACAGCGGAAGTGTGGTAATAAGAAACGATGACGGCAGCTTCACCTGCTATGACAGGGATATGAACGTACTGCTGACTACTAAGTATGATATTCAGCCGATGGAAAACGGTTATATGGCTTATCTGGCGGCTGAGAACGGCAAAACAGGCTTTATCGGAAAGGACGGCAAGGTCGCACTTGAGGCAAAGTACGAATTTGTAAGTGCAGTGTCGCCTGACGGATATTTTGTATCTAAGACATACATAAATAACAAAAACGGCTATGATTATAACGGCTATGCACCCGAGCTTATCGGTGTAACGGTAAATGATCTCAACGGCAAGGCGGAGATGGAAGGAATAAGCGGAATGTGCAATGCCGGCAACAGTGCGGCAAACGGTTATTCGCCGCTTGATTTCTACGCAGGTGCCGCATATTATGAAAGCACGCCCGAAATAATGCAAAATATAGCGAATTATATTTTTGTTGCAGATGACGGCGAAAGGCTTTATTATACAGACAGGTACGGAAACCGTCATTATGAGGAATACTATGTGAGCAACAGCGTAGATCAGAGTTATATGAGTCCTTGCATAACAGAAGGCAAGGCGGTGACGCTCAGCGTGCTTATGTATGACGAAACGGGCAAAAACTCTGCAACAGTGAATTACTATCTGAACCTTGACGGCACTCCGTTTGTGAAAGGCGACAGGACGCTTGACAGATTGCAAAGCTTCGGATATATAATCGGAGATGGCAATGAGGACGGCAGATATAATATATACGGTGCTCACGGAAAAATACTGCTCAGCAATATTGAAACAGAGAAAAGCGCCGACGGCATCGGAATTAACAGAAACGGCGATAAGCTGGCGGTTTTGGATATGAACGGAGTAAGAATATTTGACCTTATAACGCAGGAGCAGGTGTTCAAAAAGGAGGACGACAGATTCAGCTTTATTGCGGAAAATCTTATTTCTTACCCGGACGGCAATGCTGATAAAACTGTCTGCGTGAATCTTGATAACGGCAAGACGTATACCTATGAGGGAAGAGTGAGCTTTATAAATCTCGACTCGTATAGAAACAAGAAGACCGTGTTCCCTCTGCGGCTTGTGAAGTACGGCAATATAAATAACGGCGGTGCCACCGTCTATGATAACGGCTATGACTGCTTAAGCGTGTACAGCCTTGACGAAGATATGGAGGAGAGCTATGTAAACACTTATACGGCGGGAGAAGGGAAGAGCATCTTTATGCTTGGCTTCGGCGACGGAACGGGAATGTACGGAATCACAGACACATATAATAAGAACAGCAAAAGGGCGTGGACTTTTATCAATGTAATGCTCGACAAGCAGATAACGGTAGACGGTGTAATCAGCGTAAATCAGAACAAGTACCCAGACAAGCCCTGCTTTATTATCGGCACGGAGAATGACGATGGCTCTGTGACAACGTATGAGCTTGACGCAGAAACTATGGAGCTGTCCGTGCAATAATACTGCTGTAAGCTATAATTTCCTTTATTTCTGCGGTTTTGCTTGCATTATTCCTTGCAATATGATATACTTAAATCTATATGGTTAAAACACGAAGCGAGAAACAGAAAAAGTACGGAAATCATAAGATTTAAAGTGTAAAAGAGAAAGGAAACAAAAATGATTACAGTATCGGACGTTAGTCTTTCATTCGGCGGACAGATGTTGTTCAAGGACGTAAACCTTCTGTTCACAGCCGGCAACTGCTATGGTGTTATCGGCGCAAACGGCGCAGGAAAGTCCACATTCTTAAAGATACTCTGCGGTGCGCTCGAGCCTACAACAGGTACGGTCACGGTTCAGGAGGGTCTGCGTATGTCGGTGCTTAAGCAGGACCACTACGCATATGACGAATACACAGTCCAGGAAACGGTAATAATGGGAAATCCCCGTCTTTATGAGGTAATGAAGCAGAAGGACGCTCTTTATGCGAAGGAGGACTTCACAGAGGAGGACGGAAACCTCGCAAGCGAGCTTGAGGGCGAATTTGCCGAGCTTGGCGGCTGGGAGGCTGAAAGTGACGCATCAAAGCTCGTACAGGGTCTTGGTCTTGACGAGAGCATTATGTACGCTCAGATGAGCAGTCTTGCAGGTAATGAAAAGGTCAAGGTACTGCTCGCACAGGCACTTTTCGGAAATCCTGATATAATCCTTATGGACGAGCCTACGAACCACCTTGATATTGACGCTGTGGCTTGGCTTGAGGACTTCCTTGCGGAGTATTTCGGTACGGTTATCGTTGTATCGCACGACCGTCACTTCTTAAACAACGTTTGTACCCACACGGTAGATATAGACTATACAAAGATTAAGATGTATGTCGGTAACTACGAGTTCTGGTATGAATCTTCACAGCTTATACAGAAGATGTTAAAGCAGCAGAACAAGAAGAACGAAGAAAAGATAAAGGAATTACAGAGCTTTATCCAGCGTTTCTCGGCGAATAAGTCCAAGTCGAAGCAGGCTACATCGAGAAAGAAGCTCATTGACAAGCTGACTGTAGAGGAACTGCCTGCGTCAAGCAGACGTTATCCGTTCATCAGCTTTGATATGGAGCGTGAGATAGGCAAGGATATTTTACAGGTTGAAGGGCTTACAAAGACGGTTGACGGCGTTAAGGTGCTTGACCACGTCAGCTTTACTGTCGGCAGAAACGACAAGATTGCCTTTGTTGGCGATAACGAGATTGCCGTTACCACACTGTTCAAGATACTGATGGGTGAAGAAGAACCGGACGAGGGCTTTATCAAGTGGGGAAGCACCGCAAGCGTAAGTTACTTCCCTCAGGATAACAGCGCATTCTTCAACGGCTGTAAGCTGTCCATCCTTGACTGGATAAGACAGTATTCAAAGGACGAAACCGAAACATATCTGCGTGGCTTCTTAGGACGTATGCTGTTCTCGGGCGATGATATATTCAAGAATGTTGACGTTTTATCGGGCGGAGAGAAGGTACGTTGTATGTTCTCACGCATGATGCTGTTCCAATCAAACGTTCTTATCCTTGACAGACCTACAAACCACCTCGACCTTGAAAGCATCACCGCCGTAAACAACGGTCTTTCGGACTTCAAGGGCAACGTGCTGTTCGCTTCTCACGACTATGAGATAGTACAGACGGTCGCAAACCGTATAATAGAAATAGCCGACAAGGGCTGCTACGACAGGCAGGGAACATACGAAGAGTATGTTGACTGGAGAAAGGCAAACCACGGCGGAAGTTTCACGCTCTGATAAAATCTGATAATAGGAATTCGCCCCTGCAAACGCATGGGCGAATTTCATACAGTCTGTCGAAAAACCTCTATCGTTATCCAAAAATGGGGTTTGGGGCGTAGCCCCAAGGCAGGTCGCAGGGACGCCAGTCCCCGTATTCACCCCCTTTCCGGGGGAAAGGGGGCAGGGGGATAGGGATAATAAATCAGAAGTTTATTTCAAAAACAGACTTTTTCTACAACCTGAGAAATTCGCCCCTGCAAAAGCAGGGGCGAATTTCATATTTCCTTGAAATCAAATTTAACATTTACGCTGTCCATCGTTTTACTTCGTCTGAACCTCGTCATAATACGTTCCTCTATGCCGTCAAACGAGCTTTTGTCCGCATCAAGCAACAAAAGCAGATACTGGCTTCTGCTGTAGCGTGTGTATACATCTCTCATTCTCAGCGAATTGCTTATGCTGAACGAAATTTTATCCATTGCCTTTTCAAGCAGTTTTATATCCTTTAGTTCATTTTTACTGCTGTCAACCGCAGAAACAAGGCAGATAGACAGCTTGCTCTCGATTCTTTGACTTTCACGCTTGTACAGACGGAATATATATTTGAATATTTCGTACTGGCAGTAAAAAACGCCTTTTTGCTCCTTGCTGTCATCGCCCGTGAGATCGCCTATAACAGCGTCAAGGTTATTCTGTACATCATTTCTTGGCTTTACCGTAAGCTCGTAAAGCTCGGTGAGGTGAGCGCCCGGTGCGGCACCATACTGCTCCATAAGATATGCACGGATATAATCATACTGCTTTGCGGCACGTTCGTAATCTCCCATTGCGACAAAGGCACGGATAAGGTTTGCATGCATTTTTTCATCGGACTGGTCAAGCATTGTGGCACGCTCACAAAGCGTTATTATTTCTGAAAATTTACCCATAGGGTAGAGCAGCTGAGCGCATTTGTCCACAGCGGAATTATAAAGTGCGTGGAAATATACGTTTATCGGCTGTACCCACGTTTCTCCGACAGCTCCTGCAAGATAGCCACTGTTGTAAAGGGCAATAGCCTTTTTATACATACTTATGCGTCTTGTTCTGGAAAGCGACTCGTCCTCGGTTTTATCTATATATTCCTTGAATTTTGTCGAATCAATAACGCATTCATCGCTTTCAATAAAGGCATATGAACTGTGACTGCCTGCTATGAGTTTACCACCGCCGGGTATCATTTCATCAAGCACCGCTCTTGTTCTGTGTACAAGCGTCTTAAGCGCATTGGCAGGATTTTTGCTGTCCGACCACAACAGGTCGATTAGCTCGTTCTGGGTTATTTCTCTGCCTCGCTGTGCAATAAGATATTCAAGAAGTAATATCATCTTTGAGCCTCTGTACTCGTTTTCGCACAGACGCTTGTCACGGTATGATATTGAAAACTGACCGAACATAGTAATATGTATCTTATTCGGCATTTTTTCACCTCCCTGTTTTTTCTTTCGTCTTAACGTGTGCTTTAATGAAATTTTACGCTAAAGTGTGAAAATAATTTAAGCAAAATTCAAATTTTCTGACGGATGTTATGCAACAAGCGTTGCATTGTTGGCGATTTGTGTAAATACGATGCTATATTCTGTAAATAGCATTTACAGAAATAACTAATATCGTGTAAAAATGCACAATTCACTTGGCAAAATGTTGAATCAACTATCGTATAAGTAGAAATGCGATGGTGATTCAGGTCACTGTTTGTAATGTAACCGAAATGTAACCACGATGTGGCATAATATGCTCGTAAGGTTGAGATGTAGATTTGAGATGATGTCTACCTCACGTTTTTACTTTTCTTTCCGTCATGAGAAACAGCATACCGCAGCAGAGGTTGTAGTGATGCTGTTTTTCTTTTTTGCGTGGAATGCGGTTTACAGGCAGGCACTTTTGAGCCTGCCTCAGTTTGTAGAAAAAGTATGTTTTTGAAACAAACTTCTAACTCATTACCCCTATCCCCCTGCCCCCTTTCCCCGGGAAAGGGGGATTTTACTGGGGCTACCGCCCCTAGACCAAGCAAGGATGCTTGCAGTCAGCCACACAAAGCCACTGCACGATGCAGTGGCACAAATGACTGACGACCTGTACGGGGGCTACGCCCCTGCGACCCCATTTTCAAAAATTATATAGGTTTATCGACAGTCTGAGGCAGGCACTTTTGAGCCTGCCTTTTTATTTTTATGAAATTCTGAACTATACTTTATATTTTCGTAAATTTTACTTATCTTCTCCGATTTTTCTGAGCATTATATCGGGGTGAGATGCGTGCTTGATAAGCTCGCTCTTGCTAATCTGACCGTTTCTGTACATATGCATAAGGTAGGAGTCCATAGTAAACATACCCGATTCGCCCGACGCTGTGATAACGGTGTCTATCTGGTGGGTCTTTGACTCTCTTATCATATTTCTTATAGCGTTGTTGCACTTCATAATTTCAAACGCAGGACGCAGTATTCCGTCTTCGCAGGGGATAAGCTGTTGAGATATTACCGAGCATAAAAGCTGAGAGAGCTGGATACGAACCTGCTGCTGCTGGCTCGGCGGGAAAATATCAATAATTCTGTCTATCGTATTCTGCGCTCCGACCGAGTGCAGAGTGGAGATAACAAGGTGACCTGTTTCAGCGGCTGTAAGCGCTGTGCTTATCGTTTCATAGTCACGCATTTCACCGAGCAGTATAACATCGGGGGATTGACGCAGGCAGGCTCTTAACGCTACAATATAACTCTTGCTGTCGCTGTTTATTTCACGCTGGCTTATTATACTCTTTTTGTTCTTGTGAAGATACTCTATAGGGTCTTCCAGTGTGATTATATGGCTGTTTCTCTGCTTGTTGATTTCGTCAATAATGCAGGCAAGCGTTGTGGATTTACCGCCGCCTGCGGGACCTGTGACAAGCACAAGACCTTTTGTTCTTGCTACTGTATCGGTTATGATCTCCTGCGGAATGTTAAGCTCCTTGTAATCGGGTATATCAAATTCAACTACACGGATGACCGCCGCCATACTTCCTCTTTGCTTGTACGCACTTATACGAAAACGGCTGAGTCCCTTTACGGATACCGAGAAGTCATCGTCGCCCGTTTCCTCGTATCTTGATATATCCCTTCCTGCAAGACGGTATATTTCTTTTATCAGCCTTTCCGCCTCGGCAGGCAGTATCATATTATCGTTTTGCTTGGTGATAATGCCGTTTTCCTTATATGTCACGGCAAGACCCGATATAATAAAAATATCCGAGGCTTTCTTTTCAACTGCACTCTTAAGTATTTCCATCAGTTCCATAATGTTATCCTTTCACTGTCGGCTGTATTTATACCGGTAAACTCTCGCCATTCCACACAGGAAGCGAGTTTTCTTCTTCGTAATAGTTATTGCTTATAATTTTCCAGCTTGTTATGACGAGATTTTCGTTTTCGTATTCTGCCTTGCAGACAAGCCTGCTACCGCTGTTTACGGTTTCGCTCCACGAGAATGTCAGAACACGGTTTTCACGGTTCCCGCCTGTCACTTCAATGCCAAGCTCCTTTGCCGCCGCAGAAATATCCGTTACACTGTCGTTAGCAAGAAGGAGATAAAGGCTGTCGAGCTTTTCTGTCGCCTTAGTGTCGGCAGAGTAATATTCCTCGTGCGTTACGGCGAGTTTTTTTGCTCTGTCAAGGTCCTGCCTTACCGTAATAAGACACATGACCGACAGCGTGACAGATGCCAGCACCACGAATATGACAAGAAGCGAGGACAGCCCGATGCTGTTCAGGCTTTTTCTGCGGTTTTCACTGCGTGTGCTGTTTTTCAAGAGGCAACCCTCCTTGCACTTGTTATGGTGATATATGTGTTTTCATCGTCCGAGGCGGTAATGTCAAGGTACTGTATGTTTCCTGTCGTCCTTTCGGAAAGCTGTATCCTGATGTCACCATCGGCATATCGCTGTGACAGCTCGGATATGCTTTCGCCGCTTTTATAGCACTCGGCAATGTCGGCTGTTTTTATCTGTGCGTCCGACAGACGCTCGGCATATTTCATTTCGCTTGCCGCAATTCCGATAACTCTCACGCAAGCCGCCGCACATACGGCGAATATTGCAATCACCGTCAGCAGTTCGATAAGGAATGCTCCGTTTCTTGAACGTCTTTTTATGCTCATCCGGCACCTTCCTTTCCGCTTCTCAGACAGTAGTGCGACGAGGTCTGCACACCGTTACAGGTTATCGTGAAGTCTATCGTATTTTTGTCGGCGGTCGCTGTGAAATTATCCGCTGGGAACAATGTGTTTCCGTTTTCGGCAACAAAAGGAGCGGAGCTTTCGACAAACAACTCCCTCAGCTCCCCGTCATAACAGTAAATATACGTCATGTAGCTTTCACCGTCTATCGTATCCGAAAAGACGAGATAATCCGTATCTCCCTGCTTTCCGACGGATACTGCACCGCTGTCATAGCTGCGGAGCTTCTGAAGCACAAGAGTCTGTGCGGTAGCGGTATCAAAGCGCTTTTCAATTTCGCTTCCGAAATGCTTATATGCTTTGGCAAAAGCAAGCACCGCCGCCAGCAGACAGCACACGAACAGTACAAATACCGTCAGCACAAAAATCATATCTACGCCGCTTTTATTCGTTTTTAACGTATTTGAACGACTTCGGAGCATCTTTTCCTCCTGACTTGAATGTTGGGTTTCATTTAGCAATTACTTTTATATCCGGCATTATATTTGATGAAACCGGGCTGTAATGCACTATACAGCTGTTTTTATCTATATGCAGGTCGTAATTTTCAATAAGGTATCCGATGTTATCGGGGTAAAATCCTTCAACGGCATAGCACTCCGCTGCCGCCTTGCGTACACCGTTTTCGATTATTCTGAGATTTTCGCTTCTGCGGTTTTCCTCGCTGCCTGCTATCGACAGCGTGACAATCGCAACAGCCGCCGCAGAAAGAGCGACCGCAATGACCGCATCTCTTATTATGTAAAATGCACTTGAATGATTTCTTGTTTTCATATTATCACCGATGTTATCCTATGACCGTCATTACGCTCATCAGCGGTATCATTACGGACAGAAGTATGAAGCCTACGGCTACAGCCATGATTATTACCATAGTAGGCTCAAAGCGGGCAACTGAGGTCTGTATAACAGCCGAAACCTTCTTTTCCGCATTTTCCGCTATCGTTGCCATAGTCCTGTCGAGCGTACCTGTGCTGAATGCGATATTTATCATTCTCATATTGACCGCAGAGAACATACCCGTGTTGTCGAGTGCGTCAACGAAAGGCTTTCCGTCTGCCATTTCCTTACGGCAGAGGCTCAGCTTTTCACGCATATATTCGTTTTCAAGCAGATTTTCGCACATATCGAGCGATTCGTCTATATCCATTCCGCTGGAAAGCGTCATTGAAAGAGCGGCTGAAAATCTTGCGGCATACAGAGTTTTTGCCGTTTTCGTATGAGAAACCGCACGAAGAACCGCTTTTCTGAAAGGCCTTACAAAGTTGTAAAGCACAACGCCGAGTATTATCACAAAAGCAAGTATTCCGATTATCAATATAGCGACATCGCTTATGACACCTCCGACGCTCATTATCCACTGTGCGCTGTCGGGCAAGGTAAGTCCGAGCTGTGCGAATACATCCGAGAATATCGGAAGCACATAAACCGACAGCAGAATAATTACCGCAAAAACAATTATAAGCAGTACCGAAGGGTATGCAATCGCACTTTTGACAGAGGTGCTTATTTCGTCTATGCCTGCGTAATAGTCGGCAAGAGAAGCCAGCACGGTATCAAGCCTGCCGGTGCTTTCTCCGACCTCAAGCATCTTTATGAAATAGTTAGGGAACACTTCGGTTTTGTCAAATGCTCTTGTTATACTGCTGCCGGTTTCTATAGAGCGGAGTATCTTTTCAAGAAGTGCAGCCTTGTTCTTATCCTCTCCGTCCTGTAATATGACGAGTATCCCGTCTGTTATTGTAAGGCCTGAGCTTACGACCGACGCAAGCTCGGAGCAGAGTATCGAAATATCTTCGTTTGAAAGGTAGTGCTTTTTGCTCATTTTATCCCTCCGTATCATTTTTTGCTTATCAATAATAATATATCACAGAATAGTTGCTTCCGTCCGATATGAAATCAACTATGCTTTTATAATCGTTTTCGTCCTTTGCGCTTGCCGCAAAGGTGGGGTCCATTCTGTTCCATTTGTTTCCGTCAAAATAGATATAACCGTCTATCCAACCGCTTCCGTCTACATACACGCTTATCCATGCGTGATAGATGTCGCCTGCGTAGCCGACAACAACCTTTGTCGGAATTTTCTGCGAGCGGAGCATTGCCGCCATAAGTGAGGCATAGTCAAAGCAAATTCCGCTCTTGTTTGCAAGCACTGTGTCGGGTACGGGAATATATCCGTTTGCGCCGTTTTCGGCAGTGGAAACATAGCTGATGTTGTTTATTACATAATCGTAAATCGCCGCTGTTTTTGCTATAGTATCCTTATTTCCTCCACACAGCGTTGATGAAAGCGCAACGCAGGATGAACCGGAGTTATACATACAGAACTGGTTCGGAGTGAGGAACGGCAGGAAGCTGTCGGAAACCGAAACGCTCAGCGCCTGCTTGAACATTACCGTTCCTTTTCCTGCACTTGTTACTTTAAGAACGCTCACGGTATAGCTTCCGCTTCCCTCTGTTATCGGTATGACCTCGTAGTTTCCCGAATTGTTAAGCTGGAACGTGTAGCGGACGTTTATATCATCGGCGTTTACCAGTATCCTGTAACTGCCGCTCATAGCCTTTTTCAGCTTTATCATCAGATAGCCTTGCGATGAATTTGATGCGTCAATAAGTGCATCGCCGTTGCTGTAAACCTTGAGCCCGTCTGCTGTCGGAGTGATTATATACGACGGTGACGGCTCTGTCTGTGGCGGGTCGGTCTGAGGCGGCTTGGTCTGAGGTGGGTCGGTCTTAGGCGGATCTGTTACGGATGCGACTGTCGCAGGCGGCTCGGTTTTCGGCGGTGCGGTTTGTTTTGTTGTGGTTGTTTCTTTTGTTGTTACAGTAGTTATTGACGATGTTGAAGATGCGATCTGCGGTGAAGTCTGTGACGCTGTGGTGCTTTTTACCGTTGCCGATGTTGTGACGGAGGTTGTGGTCGTCTGAACAGAAGATGTCTGCCCTTCTCCGTTACAGCCGCCGAGAACGGCACACAGTGCGATTATACTCACTGCAAGCGTTGCCGCCGGTATATGCTTTTTCATGTGCCGCCCCCTTTGCGAATGCTGTAGATTACATTTATTTAAAGTATAGCACAAATGAGAGAAAATGTCTATTAAATATAAAAAGAAAAGCCACGATTTTTTACATCGTGGCAATCAATTTTATTCCTTTTTCAACACGTCTATAATCTCATACAGCTTCACAAGCTCAGCCATTGTAAGCTGTTCTGCTCTTGCGGTAGCCGGTATACCGCCTTCGGTCATCTTTTCCGCAAGCACCGCTTTCGGTATCTTAAAATATGCCGAAACGGGATTTGCAAGCTGTTTTCTGCGCTGAGCGAAAGCCTGCTTTATCACCTCAAAGAAAAGCGGCTCGTTATCGACCTTGTACGGCGGTTGTTCATACCGTTCAAGACTTATGACCGCACTGTCAACATTTGGGGCAGGCATGAACGATCCCCTGTTTACCCGAAACAGCTTCTTCGGCTTTGCGTAATAGTTTATAGATGCGGTGATAGCGCCGCACTCACGGCTTCCTACTGCGGCACATATTCTGTCTGCCGCCTCAAGCTGTACCATTACGGTTATCGCTTTTATGGGCAGCTTTTCCTCAAGCAGCTTCATTATTACGGGCGAGGTTATATAGTAGGGCAGATTTGCACAAACTATCACGTCCATATCGGGAAACTTCTCGGCTATCAGCCTGTTCAGGTCTGTTTCCATAACATCGGCAAAAATAACCTCAACGTTGTCGTATTCTTCGAGCGTTTCGTCAAGAATGGGCTTCAGCCCCGTGTCTATTTCAATAGCTACGACCTTTTCACAACGCTCGGCAAGCTCCCTTGTCAGAACGCCGATACCCGTGCCTATTTCTATCGCCCCGACATTTTTCCCTGCACCGCCCATTTCGGCTATTTTAGGGCAGACGGTCGGATTTATCAGAAAGTTCTGTCCGAGCGACTTTGTAAAAGAAAAGCCGTGCTTTTCAAAAAGCTGTCTTATTGTTGAAATGTCGGTAAGTTTCATTCTTTGTTTCCTTCGCTTTCTTTTGTGAACATCTCAAGCACCTTGAATGACTGCTGAAGATTTGCCACGCCGTATATGCTTATTCCGTAGTTTTCGCTCTTGTCAAGATTTTTAAGCGAGGATTTCGGCACAATGCACTTTGAAAATCCCATTCGTGCCGCCTCACGCACACGCTCTCTTATATGTGATACCGCTCTTATCTCTCCTCCAAGACCGACCTCGCCGAACATCGCTACATCATCGCCTATCGGAATATCACGAAGTCCCGAATAAAGAGCAAGAGCAATCGCAAGGTCGCTTGCAGGCTCATCTATTTTAAGTCCGCCTATAACATTTATATATACATCATATCCGCCGAAGTTGTAGCCTGTCCGCTTTTCAAGCACGGCGAGCAGAACGCACAGCCTGCTGTAGTCGAAGCCTGTCGTCATTCTGCGTGGAGCGGAGAACGAGGTCTTGCCGACAAGCGCCTGCACCTCTGCCAGTATAGGCCGTGTACCCTCGACGGTACAAAGCACGGTTATACCGCTTACCCCTGCCGGTCTGCCGAGAAGAAGCATTGCAGACGGGTTTTCGACCTGCTCAAGCCCCTTGTCCTGCATTTCAAATACGCCTATTTCGTTGGTCGAGCCGAAACGGTTCTTTGCGGCTCTTAATATCCTGTAGCTTAGCTGTTTGTCGCCCTCAAAGTACAGTACCGTGTCCACTATATGTTCAAGCACCTTAGGACCTGCTATACCGCCGTCCTTGTTTACATGACCTACAAGAAACACTGCGACCTCAAGGCTCTTTGCCATCTGCATAAATGCCGAGGTACATTCTCTTACCTGCACAAGACTGCCGGGTACGGACTGAAGCTCTGTCAACTGCATTGTCTGTATCGAGTCGATTATCACAACATCGGGCTTGTTCTCACGCACGCCCTCTATTATAGTATCGCAGTCGGTACAGGCACTGATATAAAGCCCGTCGCTTGCAACTCCCAGCCTGTCGGCGCGGAGCTTTATCTGACGTTCGCTTTCCTCACCGGATATGTACAGCACGGTCTTATCCTGCGCAAGACAGCCGCATATCTGTAAAAGAAGTGTCGATTTGCCGATACCCGGGTCGCCGCCGAGCAGAACAAGCGAGCCTTTGACAAGTCCTCCGCCGAGTACCCTGTCAAGCTCTGACATTCCCGTTTCATATCTTGTTTCGTCACTGAACGAAAGGTTGTTTATACTTGAAAGCGGAAGCCTGCCGCCGCCCGTGCTTTTTGCAAGACCGTGGGATTTTGGCTGTATAAGCGTTTCTTCAAGCGTGTTCCATGCGCCGCAGGCATTACAGCGTCCGCTCCATTTCGGATATTCCTGACCGCACTCACTGCATATATATACTGATTTTGATTTTGCCATTTTTTCGTCCTTTCCGATGAATTACTGTCCGGAGCTTGTAATATCACCGCTGTTTTCGGGAATACCGGTCGCTGAAATTTCCGTCCGACCTGCATTGTCCGCAGGCTTTGAGGTGAGATATGTAAGTATCCCGTTGTATATAGTATAGGCTACCTTACGCTGATAGTCGGTATCCGACAGATTTGCCGCATCATCGGGATTTGAGAGAAATCCGCATTCTATCAGCACGGCAGGTATCTTTGTGTTCTTGAAAAGATACAGCTCGTCGCCCTCCTGCTTTATCTGCCTGTCATTGCCCGGCTGTATAGTCTTGAAATTATCCTGCATTATCTGCGCTATCATACGGTTGTCGGGGTTGTTCGCCGTGTAGAAAATCTGTGCGCCGAAATATTCAGGCTCGGTGAACTTGTTCTGATGAATAGACAGGAACAGGCAGTCGCCGTACTTGTTTATAATATCAAGACGGTTTTTCATATCGGAAACCTTCTGTTCCCGTGTGCCTTTTACGCCTTCATCGTGTATCGAAATATCGCTGTCACGGGTCAGCACTACGTTAAATCCTGATAAAGTCAGCATATCGCTGAGATCACGCACAATAGCAAGATTGATATTCTTTTCAAGCTCTCCGTTTATGCCGACCGCACCGCTGTCTGTTCCGCCGTGCCCTGCGTCAAGTACGATGGTTTTCTTATTTGTAACGTGCGATGTTGACGCTCTAACGCTCATCTGCGAGTAGTCGGCAGTTGCCGCAATGACGGTAAAACAGCCGAGCAGGACTATAAGTGCAGGGATTCGTGTTCTTAGCCGCTTAAATTCAAATCGTTTCATGTCCAGTTTCATATTGTCCGACCTTTCGGTAAATTTTTGTACATTATATGAAACGAGCAGTGAAATAATGACAGGCTATGCCTGCCACAGCTTGTAGAAAAACCTACATAACTTTTAAAAATGGGGTTTGGGGCGTAGCCCCAAGCGGGGTGAGGGCGGCAGCCCCACATTCAGCCCCTTTCCCGGGGAAAGGGGTTTGGGGATAGGGATTGAGAACAAGCACTTTTTTGAAAAAACAGACTTTTGCGAAAATTATAAATTAATTATACCATAAATCAAGTCGGTGTAAACCGACACGGCGGTACGCCGTATTTTGTCGTCAGACAAAAGATTTAATGGTAAAATGTTCTCAGACGTGCGGTGCTCCGCAAGCCGTGCTTTTGCACGGCAAAATCCGCTCCCGGCGGATTTTAAGTCTGAGGTTATTATACCATAAATCAAGTCGGTGTAAACCGACACGGCGGTACGCCGTATTTTGTCGTCAGACAAAAGATTTAATGGTAAAATGTTCTCAGACGTGCGGTGCTCCGCAAGCCGTGCTTTTGCACGGCAAAATCCGCTCCCGGCGGATTTTAAGTCTGAGGTTATTATACCACACTTCCCCCACACCCGCAACTTTATCTCCTTTATTTTTAATGAATAGCCGGGATTTTTTGAGTTATCATATTTACGGGCGAATTTAACAGCGTTTAAAAACAATTAAAAACAGTGTGAAATATATGTAACCTAACATAAAATTATTTTAGCTAAACGAATTTGTAAGTGTGAAAACGGGTTACACCGATACTTACTTAATAAAATTGTGTAACGCAGTTAAGTTAGTGTGAATTTTGTTTTTAATGCACATAATAAACAAATATAATTTATGTGTTTTAGCTGAATTTCCTATAGCCTTATTGACTTTTAGCTAAAACGTTGTATAATCTTAAGTAAATTAAGCAAGCGGAAACAGCTTAATAAACATAAGCTAAATTCATTAACTATCAACTAAGGACCAGTGGCTAAGCACTGTCCGACCAGAAAGGAAATTATCACATGAAAGCAAAGAAGATACTCGCAGGTATCCTTGCGGCAAGCACAGCAGTTTCGCTGGCAGCCTGCAACAGTAACAATGCAACATCATCAACATCAGGCAGTACATCATCTTCATCTTCATCAAAGACAGAAGATAACAGTTCTGCGACATCGGGTGAAGAATCTTCGACTACACCTTCGGGCGAAAAGATCACACTCAAGGTTCTTACTCACCGTACAGACCGTAAGGATGACGGCTCACTCGACAAGATGACAGATGCTTTTGAAGAAAAGTACAACTGCACTGTTGAATATCAGTCATTCAAGAGCTACGCAGATGACGTTTCGACAATGATGAGCACCAAGGAATACGGCGATGTACTCATGATTCCCGATACAGTTAAGCTCGCCGATCTTTCAAACTTCTTCGAGCCTCTCGGCAAGTACGATGAGCTTAAGGATAAGTACAAGTGGGCAGATCAGAAGATGTATGACGGAACAGTATACGGCCTTGCACACTTAGGCACAGTAAGCGGCGGTATCTGCTACAACAAGAAGGTATGGACAGAAGCAGGCATTACAGAAATGCCCAAGACAGCCGATGAATTTATCGCTGACTTAAAGAAGATCAAGGAAAAGTTCCCCGATGTAATTCCTTATTATACAAACTTCAAGGAAGCAAGCTGGACGGCTGCACAGTGGTCAAGCCTTGTTGTTCCTTCTTCGGGTAACCCCAACTTTGAAACAGACCTTATCGTAAACAAGGAAGACTTCTTCACAGAAGGCAAGCCCTACTACAACGTATTCAAGCTGATGTACGATATATATTCAGATCCTACTCTTATCGAGGGCGACCCGATGAGTTCTGACTGGGAAGGCTCAAAGCTTATGCTCGCTAACGGCGAAGTTGCTACAATGACAATGGGTTCATGGGCAGTTTCACAGTTCCAGCAGCTCGCTAAGGACAACGGTCTTGATCCCGAAAATATCGGTTATATGCCTGCTCCCTTCTCTAAGGACGGCAAGCAGTACGCACAGTACGCAGCAGACTACTGCATGGGCATAAACAAGAACATTGCCGACGACAAGAAGGATCTCGGCAAGAAGTATATTGAATGGTTCATCGCTGAATCCGGCTTCTCTGAGGCTGAAGGCGGTATCAATACACTTGAAGGCAGCAAGCTCCCCGATTACCTCTCAGCGTTTGACGGTTGTGAATTCTTCACAGCAGCATCAGCTCCCGAAGGTCTGACAGGTGTATTCAACGCTATCGACAAGGATTCTGAGGTTGGTATATGGACAGGCGACTCCGCTAACTTCAAGCTCCAGCTTGCTGAAGCAGCATTTGCAGGCAAGGGCGATGCAGGCTTTAAGGCTATCGCAGACTCCGTTAATCAGAAATGGGCTGCTACAAGAGATGCTAACGCAGAGCTTGAAGCATACATCAAGGCTAACGGCTAATTAACGCTATCGTATTTTCTTCATAGATACTCCAAACACACAAACCCGTACGGAAAGGCGTAAGTCTTTCCGTATAGGTTTTTATGGAGAAAATTAACTAATTTACAAAAATAGAAATTATTTCTTGAAAGGACAGATTTATGGCTACTCAAGGCGTTACCGCAATTCAGAAGCGTCGCACATTAGGGCAGTGGCTTAAAGGCTATACAGGTCAGAAATACATGACCACAGTGCTTTTTCTGGCAATACCTGTCGCACTGCTGATACTTTTCACTATTATCCCTGCTGTGAATATGATAATATTCAGCTTCCAGCAACGTGACCAGCTTGGCGTAAATGTACAGTGGGTCGGTTTTGACAACTATAAGACGCTGTTTACCGATATGGCATATCTTTCAACGCTCATCAACAGCTTGTACTACTTTGTCGGCTCGTTTATACAGCTCGGACTTGCACTTTTCATCGCAACTCTGTTATGCTCGAAAATAAAGCTCGCAGGACTGTTCAAGGGAGTTATCTTCTTCCCTTATCTTATGAACGGCGTTGCGGTAGCGCTTATCTTCCAGAGATTTTTCAGAGGCGATGACGGCGGTACACTCAACTCCATAATCGCACTTTTCGGAGCAGATCCTGTAAAGTGGCTGTCAAACGGTGCTATCAACAACTGGTGTCTGGTTTTTGCGTCGGTATGGCGTTATATCGGCTTTGATATACTGATGTTCATCGGTGCTATCCAGTCTATCTCGCCCGACATTTACGAAGCGGCAGATCTTGACGGTGCAAACGCATGGCAGAAGTTCTGGCACATAATTTTCCCCGGTATCAGAACAATCATCGCATTACAGCTTATCCTTGCCATCAAGGGTGCTGCATCTGTATTTGAGATACCGTATATTATAACCGGCGGTAAGATGGGAACATCGACCTTCGTTATCAAGACGATCGAAACGGGCTTCCAGTACCAGAAGATCGGACTTGCATCCGCAATGGCTATCGTCCTGCTGTTTATAATAATAGTGATTACGATGATCCAGAAGATATTCTTTAAGGAAGAAAAGTAGGTGTAACAATGACAGACAATATCACAACAACCGAAAACTCCGGACAGACCTCTTTCAATATGGATAAATACAGGTTCAAGGAAACGCCTAAGGGTGTAAGAATGCTGATAGACGTATTGAAATACGCCGTGCTTGTCATAGCCTGCCTTATAGTTATCGTGCCTCTGGTAGTCGTATTACTCGGCTCGCTGAAAAGCCACGAGGATTTTCTGACAAGCGGAGCGTTTGAGCTTCCTAAGGTGGTGGAGCTTTCAAACTTCAAGACGGCGTTCCTGCAGGGTAACGTAATGAAAGGCCTTATCAATACCGCTATTATCCTTGTGTTCTCGTGTGCGGGAACGATAATCACAGGTACTATGACCGCCTTTGTTGTACAGCGTTTTACAATGGTGTTCACAAAGCTCGTAAAGAATATATTCCTTATTGCCGCACTCCTGCCGAATATCTCTATGCAGGTAACGGTATTCCAGGTAGTACACGCACTCGGTCTTTATGACACCCTCGCCGCACCGATTATCCTTTATATCGGTACGGATATAGTTTCGATCTATATCTTCATACAGTTCCTCAATAACATATCCGTATCCCTTGACGAAAGTGCGATACTTGACGGCTGTTCATATCCGAGAGTATACCTGAGCATTATTCTCCCTATGCTCCGTCCTGCTATTGCGACCGTGCTTGTAATCAAGTTTGTAAGCATATACAACGACTTCTATACAGCAAACCTGTATATGCCCAGTGACGGACTTCAGGTCGTATCAACAGCCCTTTACAAGTTCATCGGTCCTTACGGCTCACAGTGGGAAATTATCTTTGCCGGTGTAATTATCTGTATTATACCTACTCTGATAATCTTCCTTTCGATGCAGAAGTTTATTTACAGCAACCTTGTTTCAGGCTCTGTAAAGGAATAAACGCTTCCGATTCTCCTTGCTATATATGAAAATGACGTCACGCCGAAAAGCGTGACGTCATTTCAGTTTGTAGAAAAAGTCTTGTATTTGATGTACTTCTGTTATATCATTCAGCTCAGGCTACGATAGCAAGCTACCGATAGTTCTTTTTGCCGGACAGCACTTCTCGGTTTCGCTATTCCATTTAATAACGTTGCTGCTATTCACGCGGGAGACAACCAAAGGGATCAGGGAGAG
>OCHL01001040.1_pt1 | contig 20061 bp, 10 predicted proteins | sample 1538421 | NCBI WGS metagenome assembly OCHL01 (sample SAMN04571690, study PRJEB22368) | human gut metagenome | biome: human gut; material: stool | host: Homo sapiens | place: Luxembourg | collected 2012-06-01 | reverse complement strand
AGAATGGCTTCGACTGCCGTCAAAATCCCTCATCCCTGCATAGCTGAGTAGTTACCACCAGTGCGGGATTCCACGAGCAGGCCTGGGCCAGCGAAATGGGGTAAGTGGTGCGGAAACCGTGGATCACGTCGTAGCCGAACAGCACGGGGATTCCGAGCCGCGACTGCTCGATGGCTTTTTTCTGAAGCCGGTTGCGCAGCTCGGGCGAGGTGTCGAAGTAGATGAGCGAGCCGATTTCGGCGGGAATCTTGTCCACCGGATCGGCCACGTTGTTGGCGTTGTCGTTGCGGCCGAGCGTGTATTGGTTGAGCTGCATGACCTTCTCTTCGAGGGTCATCCGCGACAGCAGGTCGCTGACGCGCTCTTCGACGGGGCGTCCGGCGTCCTTGTAGGCGGGCTTTCCGCTCCCGTTCCGGGCCTGCGCCCCGAGGGCGGCGGCCAGCAGCAGGGCGATAACGGTTATTTTTTTCATAGGTTGTGCTTGTTATTTGAACACGGGTTTGTCCGAGAGGCGCATCGTTGCGCCGGGGTCGTTGTTTTTGAGGTCGAAAACCACGATGCGGTTCCCTTTTTCGGCGAGGATTTCGGCCGGAATGAGGATCGACTGCTGTTTCTCCTCGTCCCAGAACGAGCCGAGGTAGTGCCCGTTGATCCACACCTCGCCCATGCCCCATCCCGACACGTCGAGGTAAACGGCTCCTTCGTGCGCCGCACGGTCGAACTGCCCGCGCCGGAAACAGGGCGTGTTGCACGGGCCGAGGGCTTCGAACTCGAGGGCTTCGGGATCGGCGTCGCGCACTTCGAGCGGGGTGATCGTCCAGCCGGCGATCGTTTCGCCGCCGAGGCGGGCTTCGCCGAAGAGTCCTTTCGAGTTGTCGAGAATCTCCGGGCCGTAGGTGATGCGGCCGATGTTTTCGACGTAGAGCTGCAATGTGTGCCGGCCGGGTTCGGCCTTCAGGATCAGCGTTTTTCGGTTGTCGGTCAGAGTGCCCTGAAACACGCCGTCGAGGTAAACCGCGGCATAGTCCCGCACGTTCTCCAGTTCGAGCGCGGCCTCCCCTGCGGGAACGGTGATTGCGGCCTGGTAGAGGACGTATCCGAATTCCACCCCCACATCGCCCATAGGAAGCAGTTCGTCGGACTCGCTGACCTCGCCGTAAATCTGCGTCAGAGGGGCGCATTCGGTCATTTTCAGCTCCTGCGCCCCTGCCCGGAACAGGCCGGGCAGCAGGCAGCAGAGCAGTAGACAGATCTTGTTCATAATCGTGCGGTTTTAGCGCATGAAGGAGGTGATGAACGACTCGTCGAGTGTGACCTCGGGAGCGAAACGGTCGCTGCGGACGTAGCGGTCGATGCTTTCGAGCAGCTGGCGCGTGGCGGGGCGCTGGTCCATCTTCTTTTTCGTGTCGACCGCCAGAACGAGCAGTTTGCCGCCGCCGACGCGGGCCTCGAAGCCGATGCCGAGTTTCTCGTTGTTGTCGAAGCTGTCGATCACCTGGATGAAGGGCCGCAGCTGGCGCGGGGTCTGCTGCATCTCGATCACCTTGGCGTTCTCCAGAATGTCCCACCACTGCCAGTCGGTGTGGTATGAGGTCGGGAAGTCGGCGAACACGGGTTGCTCGGCGTGAATCAGACAGCCGATGGTCATCGGCGCCCAGGCGAACATGATCGGGTTCCAGAAATGGTTGTGGAAGGTCGATTTGCGCCCCTTGACCTTGTTCGGCGCGGGGGTCAGGACGACCTTCTTCCCCGCGGCGAGGTGCTGTTTGGCCTGCTCGCCGAACTCCGTCGTGTAGAGCACCTCCGTATCCGACTGCATCAGCTGTGCGTTGCGCGGATAGACCCAGATGTCCCAGCTGTTGCTTGTCTTTTCACCGACGTTCAGGTGCACGGTCAGCTTCTGCGGGCCTCGCACCTTGCCGAGCGGAGCGGAGAACTCCCCGACGGGGAACACGCCGTCGGTGCCTACGGTCTGCGATTTCAGACTGCCCTTGGCGATGGCTTTCCCGCTGCCGTCGGTGATCGACCAGCGGATTTTCGCATTTTTGAGCGCCGCCGCGCCGAAGTTGTAGACCTCGGCCTTTGCCGTGAAGGTTTCGTCTTCGAACCAGGCGCTTTTCGGGTAGCGGAGCAGCGCCACGGTCGGCGCGCAGAAGGCCCGCCAATCCTCGGGCGTCACCAGGCCCTTGGAGTCCCAGAACGGATCGAGCACACCCACCGGGGCGTAACCCTGGCCCGGGAAGTCGTTGAGCGACAGGAGCTGAAATCCGGCCGATTTGGACGAGCGGAGCAGCGCCTCGATCACGGCCTTGTACTCCACGACGGTCAGCGCGCCCGAGGCCCGGAAGAAGTCGTGGGCCTGATCGCCCATGCCGTTGGCGGTGAGCATCTCGCGCCACAGTTCGAAGTTTCGGGCCTCGACCGGTCCCGTGTATTTCCCGATCTCGCGGAAGTCGGGATAGACGCACCGCTGGCCCGACTCGTGGGAAATGACCGGAACGTCCACGTCCGACTCCTTGCTGCGTTCCCAGTCGGTCGAGGGCCGTCCCTCGTAGACCTTCACGGGGCCTTTGTTGGTCTGCTGCGAGACGTAATACTGGTCGGACGGGACGCGCGTGCGGGCCGTCGAACCGCTGTACAGATGCCGCGTGTCGAGTTTGCGGCCGTCGGCGGTCAGCTCCTCGATGAAGTCGAAGTTGCCGGTGATCTCGTTGCCGTTGCAGTAGAGGACGAACGAGGGGTGGTTGCCGTACTCCTTGAGGATGGCGCGCATCTCGCGGCGGAAGAAGTCGTAGCGCGCTTCGTCCGGCTCGGCGTCCTTGCCCCACATGGGCATCTCGACTTCGAGGTAGACGCCGTGGCGGTCGGCCATGCGGAAAGCCGCGGCGGGAGGGCACCACGAGTGGAAACGGATGTGGTTCAGTCCGTAGTCCTTGACGATGCGCATGATACGCTCCCATTCGGCGTCGCAGACCGGGGCGTGGCCCGTTTTCGGGAACACGGCGTTCTCGACGGTTCCGCGCAGGTGGAGCGGACGGCCGTTGAGCAGGATGTGGTTGCGGCCCTGCGCCACTTCGCGCATGCCGAACGTCGCCGACTTCTTATGTTCGAAGGACTCTTTTCCGGTGCCGGTCAGCAGCGTGCACTCCACGGTGTAGAGGTTCGGGTTGAATTCGTCCCAGAGTTTCGCCTCCTTTCCCAGCTGGAGGGTCTCCTTCAGGCTGACCTTCTCCCCGTCGCCGCTCACGGGAAATTCGCGGGTAAGCTCAAGCCCGCTGCCCGTGACGGTGAACTGCGCCCGGCCTTCGAACGGCTTTTTGGTGTGGTTTTCAATCGCCATCTCCACCCTGACGCTGTTCGTCGCGAGGTCGGGATACAGCTGCATGTCGTCGATGTAAACGGGGTCTACGGCCACGAGTTTCATCTCGCCGAGGATGCCGTTCCAGTTGATCTGCGTGAACTCCGTGTGGGCGTGGTTCCATTTGTGGGTGTTGTACTGGAACCGGTTGTCGATGCACACCGTGATGCGGTGCGTCTTGCCCGGGGTGACGAAATCCGTCAGGTCGTGGTTGTGGGGGACGCTGATGTAGTCCAGTCGGCTCACCTCCTTGGTGTCGACCCATACCGAGCTGAGCCAGTGGGTGCGCTCGAAATAGAGGAAGATGCACTTGCCCTTCCAGTCGGCCGGGAACTCGATGTCGCGCTGATACCACGCCGGACCCATGTACTCGTAGACGCGCGTCAGGCGGTCGACATGGCGGTAGGGCGATTTGTAGCCGATTTTGTAGTCGTCGGTGATGCCGGGGAGCATGATGGTCTCCTGGAGTTGGTGGTTGTAGCGCGGCGAAAGCGATCCCCTGCGGAAATCCATCACGTCCGTCTGGAACCTCCACTCTCCCGAGAGGTCCATTTCGCGGGTCTGGGCGGCCGCCGGGGAGAGGGAGCCCAACAGCACGGCCGCGAGAAGCAGTTTTATAAACCGGTTTTTCATGTATGGTGTTGTTTTAGATTATCGTTTCAGGTGTTTGTCCGCGAATTTCACGAATTGCCGCCAGTCGTAGAGCGTGATGTCGTGGTCGCCCGAACGGACGTGGTGGCCGATGTGTCCCGACAGCACGGGCGCGTCGGTTTGGGGCAGTTCCGTTCCCGAAAGTCCCTCCAGGCCGAACAACTCGTAGACCGGCGTGGCGTGGACCCCCGCGAGGAACTCGCCTTTCGGATCGGCCCAACGGTCCTCGACGGCGCTGGCGATATACACCGGGCGCGGGGCTATCAGCGCAATCAGTTCGTGCTGGTCGACGGGCAAAGCCGCCTCGTTGCCCGAATACCGGTTGAAGTTCCCGCAAAACCAATGCGGGAAAAGGCTGTTGATCCTGGCTACGGTTTCGCCGTAACAACGCCGCGACAACGCCGCGCCGCCGCATCCCGAGTCGTTCGACACGGCCATGGCGAAGCGCGGATCGACGGCTGCGGCCCAAAGGGCCGTTTTGCCGTGCCGCGAATGCCCGATGACCGCCACGCGGGAGGCATCGACATCCTCGTCGGTTTCGAGGTAGTCCATCGCGCGGCTCAAGCCCCAGGCCCAGGCCGCGATCGTGCCCCATTCATCGGGGGCCGGTTTGGTCTGCCCCTCGCGGTAAAAGAGCGGGTGAACGCCGTTTTGGAAGCCGTCGTCGTAGTCGGGGTCGATGTCGCCGCGGTAAATCGTGGCGAGGCCGTAGCCGTTGGCGATCAGCATCTCGACCGGCCACCGTGATGCCGCCGCGGCGCGCGGGAACCCTTTTGCGCGGACTTCGCTGCCGCCCTCTTCGCGCGGCTTCATGCGCGAGACCGACTCCGTGACGAGCGGGTCGTCGCAGATCGTGTGGTTGCCCTTGAAATTCAGCCCCAGAAAGACCGGAACGGCGTCGGTGCGTTTGTTGGGGATGTAGAGCAGGATGGTCATGAAATGTGCGTCGCTCTCGGTGAAGTAGACGGCGATCTCCCGGCGGGTGGCCATGTTGCCCAGCGTGTAGCGGTCCTCGCTCAAGACCTCGAAATGCAGTCCTTCGGGACGGCCGGGGGCTTTTCCGTAGACCTCGCTTTCGAACAGCGACAGCAGTTCGGGACGGCGTTCCGAAGTCCACGTTTCGGCGTCAGTCACCTTTTTGCCGGCGATGGTTGTCAGCGGGTCGGGCAGCGTGTAGGCCGGAACCTGCGATTCGTCGTAGTTTGTCGCGGGCATCTGCGCCCGGGCGCAGAACAGGGTCAGGCCGCAGAGCGGCAGCAGCGCGTATTTTTTCACGGCGGTCATGGCTGCAATCGGCGTTTGATGCGCGTGAGCGCCTCCAGATAATAGTAGTCGGCGTAGGTGAGCGGCACGTCGACCTCCGAGGAGAAGGGATAGGCTCCCGTGCTGTGCCGGAGAATGAAGCCTCCGTTCTCACCCGCCGGAGCGGTGTATTCGGGCGAGGCCAGCGTGCGGATCTGCTTTTCGGCGAAAGCCATGTACCGCTCCCCTTCGGCTGCGGGCACGAAGCCGCTCAACTCGACCAGTGCCGAGGCCATGATTGCGGCCGCCGATGCGTCGCGCGGCGTGGAGGCGAGGGCCGGAGCGTCGAAATCCCAGTAGGGAATCCCGTCGGCAGGCATGTTCCTGTGGTTGATGAGGAATCCGGCGATGCCGCGGGCCTGTTCGAGGTAGCGGGCGTCGCCCGTGAGGCGGTACATGCAGGTGTAGCCGTAGAGTCCCCATGCCTGTCCGCGGCTCCAGGCCGAGGAGTCGGAGAGGCCCTGATGGGTCTGCTTGAGATGGGGCTGTCCCGAGATCGTGTCGTAGGAGACCAGATGGCAGGAGCTGAAGTCGGGGCGGAAATGGTGTTTCAGCGTCTTGTCAGCATGCGATACGGCCATGTCGCGCAGCGACTTGTCGCCCGAACGGTCGGCGGCCCACATCAGCAGTTCGAGGTTCATCATGTTGTCGATGATGACCGGATACTGCCATTTGTCGCGGTTGTGGTCCCACGAGCGGATCAGCCCTACTTCGGGTTTGAAGCGCGTCGCCAGCGAGCGCGCCCCGGTGAGCAGCACCTCCTCGTAGGACTTGTCTCCCGTGAGGCGCAGTCCGTTGCCGAAACTGCAATAGAGCATGAACCCCACGTCATGGTTGTCGGTGGTGTGTTTTTCCCGCTCGACGCGTGCGGTGAACATCCGGGCGTACTCCAGCACCCGGGGGGTGCGGCCGTTCTCGTAGACGTACCACAGCACGCCCGGGAAAAAGCCGCTGCACCACCAGCGCGAATCCGACGAGACGTCCTCGCCGTTCTCCCACGTGCGCGGCAGGCGGCCTTCGCGCGCACTGTACTTCTCGGCCATCAGCAGCGTCTGCCGCTCGGCGCCGGCCAGCGCCTTGTCCACGACGGTCTCCAGCGGTTCCCGCCCGCTTCCGGCGCAGCCTGCGAGCAGGACGCCGAGAAGCGTGTATGTCAAAAACTTCTTCATCTTCTTTTAATGTTTGTCGTAATAGGCTTTCATCAGATACCACGCTTTCTTGCGGTATCCCTGGTCGGAAACCAGCCCCTTGCGGTTCCAGCCCTCCTGGTTGGCGGGGTGGAAGCGGAACGGCGAGCGGAAGTCGAACAGAATCCACGGCGACACGCCCCGCAGGTTGGGGATGTTCTCGAACATGCGCAGGTTGTCGCGGTAGAGGGCCTCCTGATACTCCTCGCTCCACGAGCTGGCCACATCGGCCGGGCCGTGCTGGCCGTAGAGCGCCTCGCCGCCGAATTCGGAGATGATCAGCGGTTTGCCGCGCGCCACGTCCCACACCGCCTTATCGGGCGTGAGGGGCCACGGGTGATACCAGCCCATGTATTTGTTGATGGCCACGACATCCAGTTCCCCGATGAACGGGTCGTCCATGACGAACAGCTGCCGCTGGCGGTCGAAACGTACCAGATCGAACGCCGCAACGATCTGGCGCGTGTCGTCGATCTCCCGGCAGCATGCGATCAGGTGGCGCAGGAAGGCGTTGCGCGGCCCGGAAGGCTGCGTCTCGTTGGCCACGCCCCAAAACGTCAGGGCGCAGCGGTTCTTGTCGCGCGCGACCATCTCGCGGATCATGCGGCCCGCCTTTTCGCGGGTTTGGTCGTTGGCGAAGTCGATGCCCTGCCAGATGGGAATCTCCTCCCAGAGCAGGAAGCCCATCTTTTCGGCCAGCCGGACGATATGTTCGTTCTGCGGGTAGTGCGCCAGACGGATCATGTTGCAGCCGAGTGCCTTGGCCTCGCTGAGCAGCATCACGGCGTCGGCCTCGGAGTGTGCCCGGCCCATGCGCTGGGGGATCTCTTCGTGGAACGAGATCGACTTGAGGAACACGGGCGAGCCGTTGAGGACGATCTCTTCGCCCTCGGTGCGGATATTGCGGAACCCGATCGACTCCTCCACCCGGTCGCGGTCCGTGGAGACGATCACCCGGTAAAGTTTCGGATCGGCGGGGGACCAGCGTTGCAGTTTTCTGACCCGGAACGACGCCGAGGCCGTACCGGTCGCTCCGGCAGTGACGGTCCGGTCTACGTTCAGTTCGGGAATCTCGATCCGTACGGCCGTTCCGGCAGCGGCGCCCGCCAGCTGCACATCGGCGTCGATCCGGTCGTCGGAATCCTTGCCGAGGCGGATGAAATAGTCCCGGATAAAGGCGTCGGGCACGCTGACGAGCATCACGTCGCGCGTGATGCCGCCGTAGTTCCACCAGTCGAAGGCCATCGCCGGGATGGCGTCCGTGGTGCGGGTGTTGTTGACCTCCACGGCCAGAAAGTTGCCTTCGGGCTTGAGGCGGCCCGTCACCTCGATCTCAAAGGGTGTGAATCCGCCTTCATGGGCGCCGATCTCCTCGCCGTTGAGGTAGACCCGGCAGCGGTAGCTGACGGCCCCGAAATAGAGGAACTGCCGCCGGCCGGCCTGCTCGGGGGCGTCGAACCGCCGGGCATACCACACCGTGCCTTCGTAGTATTTCAGCTCGGGCATCTGGCAGTTCCAGTCCGAGGGAACGTCGAGCCGCAGGCCGTTGTCGAACGAATATTCGTAGAAATCGGTCTTCCCTTCCGGCTTGCGGTTGAGGTAGATCTTGTTTTTGCGGCCCTGATCGTAGAGATCGACGATGGCGTCCCACTTTCCGTTGAGCGACTGCACGTCGCGTCCGTAAACGTTGGTGATCAGCTCCTGGGCTGCGATGTCGGCCGCCGCGAGCAGCAGCAGAGCAAATGACAGGATGAATTTTATCGGTGTTTTCATTGTTATCAGGATTTGTGGTTCGTCAGCGGATCAGTTCGTAGCGGTACATCGCGTAGTCGTTGGGCGCGGGAAGTTCCACCTCCAGCGTTCCGCGGCGTCCGGTCTTCTGCACGGCGGCCTTCCCGCTCCCCAGCACCGGCGTGAGGCGCACTTTCGAGTTCTCGGGGAGCCACGTTTCGATCCGGGCCTTCCGGTCGGGGTTCTGCTCGCGGAAGAAGATCAGGTAGCCCCGCTCGCCGTCGACCGACTGGAATCCGGTCCACGAGCGGCCCGACGGTTCGTCGCCCACGGGGAGGATCACTCCGCGGTGGAAATCGTGCTGCACCTCTTTGTAGCGTTCGATCAGCGCGCCGATGCCCAGCGCCTCTTCGGGCAGTCCGCTCGCCTCCATCCAGGCCAGCGGTTGTCCGGCCATGGTCGTTGCGAAGAGGTATTCGAAACTGTAATTGGCCGGGGCGAACGGGTCGCCGGCATATTTTTCCGTGTTGCGCCATTTGTTGAGGAACTCGATCTGGAGCTTCTCCGCGGGGACGTATTTGGAGAGCATCCACAGGTTGCGCAGCGTCCAGTAGGGGTAGTAGTTCTGCCAGTCGGTGTAACGGTTTTCGAGGAAGATGTTGCCGTACTCGTTGAACATGTGGTAGCCTCCGCGGCGTCCGGCCGTGGCGTCGAGGTTGAAGACCACTCGGCCGCCCGTCCGCTCCAGCACGCGGTCGAACAGCCGCCGCAGGTTGCTTTCGGAGCGTTTGTCGGGGATTGCCAGTCCGTCGATCTTGAACGTGCGGATGCCGTACTCGTCGTAGAGACCGACGAGGGCCTGCGCGTCCTTCTCCCAGTCGGCATAGCCGTCCTGTACGCTCGGGTTGAACCAGAGGCAGATCTCCACGCCCAGTTCCCGGCCCAGCTCCACGACAGGGTGCAATCCCCGGGGGTATTTCTCCGGGTCGGGCTTCCAGTAGTCGGGATTGTCCCAGATGTTTTTGAACGACCCCTTCGCCACGGCGGAGTTGGGGCTTTTGCCCACCTGCCAGCCGTCGTCGATCTGGAAATGCGTGATGCCCAGATGCGCGGCCTTGCGGACCTCGGCCAGGCAGAACCGTTCGTTCACCTTCGTGTCCTGGCTGCGGTCGCCCCATGTGTTCATCATCACCATCTCGTCGCGTCCGGGAAGCAGCTTCCGTAAATTTTTCTGGTAGCTACGCAGGGCCGTCAACTGTTCGAGTTCTCCGCCCGACCAGACTCCGAGGACGCATCCGTAGGCTTTCACCCACTCCCCTTCGCGGAGGTCCTTCTCCGTCACGCCCAGTCCCGTCACCGTGAAATCGCCGAACTCCGCCGTGAAGTCCCCGCCGCCATAGGCCAGTTGCACGCCCGAACCGGGGGCTTCCTTCAGGAAGAAGAGCCCGCGGCCGTTCTCGGCGTTGCGGGCGAAGAGCAGGTTGCCCCGGTAGCTGTTTTTCCGGTAGGGAATGACGTCGGTTTCGAAGACCAGGTTGTTGTTCCAGTCCGTGACGTCCTGGAACTCCACGATCCGCGTGTGCCAGTGGAACCCGCCGGGGTTGAACCGGTCGAGGGTCGCGGCGACCGGCTGCGACTGCATGTCGGCGGTCGATTCGATGTTCTTGCGGTCGGCGGCGTTGACCGCCCGGCTCTCGGGAAGCTGTGCGGCGCTGCCTTTGAGGTAGGTGTCGCAGGCGATCGCCGGAGTGTCGGCGCAGATGCGGTAAATCCGCCGTACGTCGAGCGTTCCCAGCGAAAATTCCACGGTGATTTCCAGCCGCGCCGGATGGATGTCGGTTTCGGCGATCCGTTTCGTCGAGCAGCGTCCGCCGGTGCTTCGGGTATCGCCCGCGACCTTGAAGTCGGGCGTCAGGGAACGGGAAGTCCACACCTGTCCTGACGAAAAGTCGGTCAGGCTCTGCGTCATCAGGTTGCCGCCGTTCCAGACGAACCGGCGTTCGATCCGGGAGTTGCCGATCGTCAGGGTGTCGTTCTGCAAACGGCTGTAACAGCCCTCCTGCGGGAAGGCGGACGTGCCGCAGAGCAGCATCGTGAACAGTATCGGGAGTGTGTGTTTCATGGTCGGGATTCTATTTTGCCGGCAGGATTCTGCGCATCGTGTCGGTAAAGATCGCAGCCATCCGCTGCTGGATGTATTTGTCTTGGCCCCGCTGGGGATGCCACCCGTAGGCGACGCCTTCGATGGTTTGCGTGTCCTGGGCGTGGAGCAGGCTCTGCTGGGTCCCGGTGGCCGGGTTCGGAGTGTCTTTCGAGAAGCCGATGTTCCTGTCGAACTCCACGAGCGGCAGGCCCCACCGTGCGGCGAGGCGCCGTATGGCGGCGTTGTAGGTCGTCCGCGCGTCGTGCCAGTCGGTGCAGAGGACGATGACGGCGGGTTTACCCGATTTCGTGCCGTAGTACTTCGATTTCGGGTCGTCCTTCAGGGCGTAACACTCGCTTTGGTAGCGTTTGATGACGTAATCGAACGCTGCGGCGTAGTTGCTTCGGTCGAACGGCGTCGTGTAATCGGTGTACTTCTCTTTCAGGCCGCCCGTGGCCGAGACGTCGCGGTTGTGGACCTGCATGATGACCAGCGCATCCATCTCGTCCAGCTCCCCGGCGTTCCAGAGCGTGCCCTCGGCCATCCGGTTGGCCGTGTCGGCGATCGACTCGCCGCCGATGGCCCGGTTGATAGCCCGGGCGTCCAGTTGCCGGCATCCGATTTCGAACCAGCCGTTCTGCGGCGAGGCGAACGAGGCCCCGGTGAGGAGGATCGTATATTTCGCGTTCTCCTGCGCTGCGGCATGCCCCCATGCGAGGGGCAGCGCAAGCAGCAGTGTCAGTAGTTTTTTCATTGTCGTTTTCAGTCGTTGCGCAGTGCGCGGGGCGCTTTCAGAGAACCGCCCGTGTTGAATTTCTGGTTATCGGGAAGCCCCTCTTTTCTGCCGACGCCTTCGCGCATCAGCCTGCGGAGTTCTCCGAGGTGTTTCTGGTAGATCAGGCGGGGCGAAGCGTCGTATTTGCGGCACAGCGAGGCTGCCATGCCGACCACCTCGCCCATCATGCCCGTCGTGCGCATCACCCGCACCGTCCCGAGGGCCACGTGCGTCACGCTGATGTTCCGCCCGGCCATGAACAGGTTGTCCACATTGCGGGAGTAGAGACACCGGTAAGGCACGGCATGGGGATAGATGTGGATGTGTTTGGTCGCGGCCTTGAACTCCCGGCCCGGGAAGCGCACGGAGTTGAGCGAATCGGGAAAATGCAGGTCGATGTCCCACGTCGCGGTGAACGAGGCGTCTTCGTGGAAGACGTTCTTGTCGATATCGTCCTGTTTGAGGACGTAGTCGCCCAGAAGCCGCCGCGATTCGCGTTTGCCGGCCACATAGGCCACCCAGCCCAGCTCGCGGTTGCGGTACTTGGCATTGTCTTTCAGGCCGTTCTTGAGAAAGCTCCAGTTCGAATAGATCACCAGCAGGCCGTAGTCGCGGATGCGTTCGAAATCGCGGATCTGGTCGAGGTTCATGCCCGTCTCCCATTTCCATTCGCCCATCGTCACCCGCTCGCAGTTTTCGGCGTTGAACTCCACGCCGTAGCTGAACGTCGGGAACGAGGTTTTGCGGCCCGTGTCGACCGAATACCATTGGACGGACGAACCCATCGTCATCCGGTCGGCGGTTTCGGGCGCCAGCGTTTCGCCGAATTCGTCGCGGCTCTCGCGGCCCATGCGGTAGTCGGCTCCGGCCAGGAATCCGACGGTTCCGTCGCCCGTGCAGTCGGCGAAAAGCGGCGCTTCGAGCGTCGTCTCCTCCCCGGTTTCGATGTGGCGGACGATTACGGATTTTATCCGGCCGCCCTCTTTGTTCACCGCTATGGCGCGGCAGCTGGAGAACAGCTTCACGTTCTGCTCCCCGGCGATGAACGCACTTTTCTTCGCGTCCTCGTAGTTTTCGGCCGGTCGGGCGTTGCCTTCGCGCGAGTGGCCGAATTCGCGGATCATGCGGCCCAGTCCCTCGTTGGGGCCAAGCTCGATGACGCCGCCCAGATGCACGCGGATTTCGGAGCTGTTGTTGCCGCCCAGCACCGGGCGGTCGTTGACCAAAGCGACGCTGCACCCCAGCCGGGACGCCGCGGCCGCGGCGCACATGCCTGCGATGCCGCTGCCCACGACGACGAAATCGAACGATTCGGCGGTTTGCGGCGTTGCGGGGATGCCGAGCATCCGTTTGCGGAACGTAGCGAGTTCCGCGCTTCCGGACGGAGGGACGTCGCCCTCTTCGGTGGTGAAATAGACGGCGTCGCAGCGGCCGTCGAATCCGGAAAGGTCGGTCAGCGAAACGCTGACCGGACCTTTCCGGACGGAGACCTTTCCGGCGCACTGCCACATCCACTCGCTGCCCGTGCAGCCGAGCGTCGCGGACAGTTTCCGGCTGCCGACCCGGAGGGCGAACTTTCCGGGACCTTCCCCGTCGTACCAGGGGGCGACCCAGTTGAACGTCCGGACGTAGACCCGGTAGGTTCCCGTTTCCGGGAATTCGACCGTCGTCACGGCGTCCGCCACGGGTTTGCCCATGCCGTGCGCGATGAGGTAGGGCGAACCCATCTGGTCCATGAACTGCTGGTCCACGGCCCACCCGCCCTTGTCGCGGAAACTCTCGGCCTCGACCAGGACGCCGCTCCCGAAGGAGGCGGTGACGGACAGCAGCAGCGCTGCGGAAAGCAATGCAACCCTCTTCATGGTTTTTCAGGCGTTAGTTGATCTGTACTTCGTGCAGTTTCACCCAGCCTTCGGCCGTCTTTTCGTTGTTTACGGCGAGCTGGATGGCAGGCCGGTTCTCCTTCGTCGTGTCAACGATGGCGATGCCCCACGTGTATTTCCCCGCGGGAAGATCGACGGCCGGCGTTTCGAAGGTGTAGGAGAAGGGCTTGCTCTCGACCCAGGTCGAAGGCTCGCAGTCCTTGTCGACGAAGACCTTCTGCGCCTTGTCCGAAGCGTCGATCAAAGCGAAGGCCACCTTGTATTTGTAGTTCCACTGCGGCAGGTTGTTCGGGAAATAGCCCCAGCCCATGTTGCGCCAGCGCGAAGCGACCTTGACACGGCTGCCTGCGCTCACCTGGTCGGGAACGATCACCTGGTCGGGATAGAGACGGTAGCCGCCTTCGGAGACGAAGCGCTGCACGAGGCTGAAGGCATCGTTGAACCACGACTCGGTCTCCTGGCCGACACGGAAGTCCATCATGTTGACGCGGGCTTCGGCCGAGGAGTCGAATTCGCCCTGGCGGACATCTTCGGGGTGTCCCTGGCGGTAGCCGGCCGGGTCGTTCCAGTAGCTGTGGCTGCTGACGATATATCCGCCCTCCATGATGATGGGGACCTTGTAACGCCATTGTGCGGCGATTGCCTTCTCCCAGGTGCTGTAACCCCAGCTGGAGTTGTTCATGCCGAAGGCGTCGGAGCGGATGCAGTAGCCGTTGCTGATGGCCAGGGCCACGAGGCTTTCGCTGTTCGGGTTTGCCGTGCCCTGGCTCGTGGGATGGCCCAGTACGCGGTGGTAGTTGATCACCAGGGGAACCTTCGTGAAGTGTTTGGCGTAGAGCTTGGTGATCCAGTCGAGGACTTCGCGCTTCACCGTTTCCGTATTCTCATCGACAGCCGATACGTCGTCCTTGTTGTAAGCCACGCTGTGGCCCTCGCCCCACTTGCCGAGGCCGTAGCCGTCGATGAACGAGGTGTATTCCGGATCGTTGAACTCCTCGGCGAGGGCTGCGACGAACTTCTCGTAGTAGCGCTGGAAGATCGGGTCCTGCGGCATCGGGGTCTTGCGGTCGGGGTATTTCGGCTCCGACATCGCGTATTCGGCTCCGGCATCGTAGACGAACTGGGGCGTATTGGCGCCCTGGTCACGTCCGTCCACCACGACGCGGAAAGCGATGGGGAGTTTCAGCTCCCGGGCTTTCTGAACCAGTTTGTAAACCTTCGAATCGGGGTCTTTCCAGGCGTACTGCCCGTCTGCGGGATTCAGCACGGACCATTTCGTGCGGATATAGCAGGCCGAAGCGTAGTCCGCCACCCTTACGTTCTTTCCGAGCAGCGGTACGTAGATCTCCTTGTCGAAATAGGAGGGATCGTAGTCCGCGCTGACATACATCACCCAGCCGTTGAGCGGGTTGTGCAGCACTTCCGACTTGTTGTAGGCGGGCTTTACGGTCACACCGGCAACTTGGCCGCCTTCTTCGCCGCCGCCGTTGTCCTTCGAGCAACCGCAGGAAGCGGCGCAAAGAAATGCTGCCAGAAGACAGCCGGTCATCAGATTTCTCATGTGTATCATGTTGCTGTTTTTACGATTGATTGTCGTTGTAATGGAATATTGCCGTATCTTCCTGTCGGCCGGAACCCAGTCTCCATTCCGATACGGCAATATTTTTCAGTCGTGCGGTCCGGCGTTATTTGTTCCGGGCCAGGATCGTTCCGTGACGCAGATCGAAGATCAGCAGGTCGGAAGCGGGGATCGTGTAATACGAGTTGCGCGTCTCTCCGTCGGCACCTCCGTGCAGTTCGCCCACCTTGCCGAGAGTCAGCGTGAGGTTCTGCTTCTTGCCTTCTGCCGTCAGCGGACAGGTGAAGCAATAGGCGTTGTTCTGGTTGTAATCCGCATCGCCGACCGAGAAATTCTGGGCTACGCAGAACTTCATGCCGCTGGAAAGTTTCGTGCCGTTGTACTCTTCGGCGTCATAGATCAGGATCTGCGGGTCGGCGAAGCTCTGCTTCAGGTTGAGTTTGCGCACGCCCCAGCCCGTACCTGCTCCGTAGGCGTAGAGATCGAGCACTTCGATCGTTGCCTCGGGATTGGCTTCCGCACCGCTCGGGTGGAATGTGACGGACAGCGGCTTCAGGTCGGTCGCCGACGAGTAGATGCGCACCTGTTTGTTCTCCATGTCGATCAGCAGGCGGTAGTTGCCGGCGCTCGGGATATTCCACGAAACGGGGGTTTCCGTCATCTTCACGTCGACAAGCTCCCCGTCGCGGAGCGCGCCGTTGCCGTCGCTCGGAACGATGTAGTAGGTCTGGCCCTCCAGCTCGACGGGAATCTGCAACTCGCCGATGCTCAATTCGCCGTACCAGGCATAGAGGTTCGCATTCTCGACCGTCTTTTCGATCTCCGTCACGCTGCTGATGGCCGTGCCGGAAAGCGACACCTTGTCGGCATCGAAGACATCGACCTTGATCGGGGTTACGGTCACCTCCACGGTGCGCACTTCGGGCATTTCGTATGTGGGGCCGCCCGCATACTCCGCGATGACGCGGAACGCCAGCGTGAAGGTCTTGTTTACGGGCACTTTCCAGCGCTCGTTAGCCCAGTTGTTGATTTGCTCGGAGGTGTAGCTCCGGCTGAAGATGCCGTCGTCCTCGCTCGTCACGATGGCGGTGGACGAACCGAAGTTGTTGTTCAGCAGGTCCAGTTTGGTCGTGTAGGACACCAGATACTCGTCGGGCATCGGACGCGCGGGCGTCCAGTCGAAGGTCAGTACCGTAGCCGAAAGGTCGTTTTCGTCCAAAGCGATCTGGGAGGCGGAGGCGGTCAGCTCCAGAGTTTCCCGGACCGGGTCGCTGTCGTGTTCGTACGGGTCCCATTCACAGGCCCACTGGCCGAGTGCGAAAAGGGTCAGCAGCGACAGGTTGCATGCAAATTTTATCTTTTTCATAACTGTTTTTTTCGTGGTTGCTGATACGGTCCGGAATCTGCCGGACACATTCTTGTCTGATCCGCCCGGAGGCGGGGACGAAGGTTTTTAGCCTTCGTAACCTTCATATCCGGGATTCTGCGGGAAATTGCCGACATTCGCGTCGCGGATAGCCTGCGGAATGGGCCACAGCACGTGGAAATCCTGGATGAGGTCGCGCGCCTCGGGGTTGTATTTCCTCACGCGCTCGAGCAGTTTGCCCGTGCGTACCAGGGTGAAGCGGCGGCTCTCTTCGCCGTAGAGTTCGCGGATGCGCTCGTCGAGCAGGAAATCCATCGTCATCTCCTCGTCGGAAACGTCGGACACTTTGGCGCGGCGGCGCACCTCGTTCACGGCATCGGCGGCCTTATCGGGCATGTCCTGACGCAGGTAGGCTTCGGCCAGCAGCAGGTAGGTCTCGGCCAGGCGGAATTTCATGCGGTCCTTGTATGCGCCGGTAAGCTGGAGGTTTTCCTCCTTGCCGAAGAAAAATTTCTTCAGCGCCGGGAAGAGCTGGGCCTGCGACCACGATTTGTCGTCGATGGGGCATTTTTGTCCCAGCTTGTTGGGCGTCAGCGGGTTGTTGTAGTACCAGTTGCGCTTGATGTTGTACTCCGAGTTGCGGATGTCGCCGTCTTCGAAGATGCCTTTTTCCTGAATATCGGGGAAACCCTCCTTTTCTCCGGCCGTCGTGGCGTTGGTTCCCTTGACGCCGATCCACCACTTCAGCGGATAGATCTGCGCCAGGCCGCGGCCGCCGAGCGAGTCGGCCAGTGCGAATCCGTCGATGGCGTGGTACTGGGGATTCCAGGCGCGGCGGGTCCAGTCGTCGGAATTCGTGCCGCCGCCGACCGTGTTGTACTGGAACTGCATGACCCAGATACCCTCGGTGTTGCCGGCCGAACGGTTCTGATTGTTTTCGACGAACATGTCGCTGAAATAGTCGCCGGGATCGTTCTTGGCGTTGCCGAAGCGGCTTTTCATCAGACTGTAATACGGGCAGTCGATCACGTCCTGGGCATTCTCCTCGGCCAGCTTATAGTCGCCTTCGGCGCCGCGCAGCAGGTACATTTCGCTCAACAGGTGGCGTGCGGCCCACGTCGTAAGCTTGCCCTCCTTCACGTTGTCGGGATTGTCGGGAAGGTACGTCTTGGCAAATTCCAGGTCTTTGATGATGTTGCCCAGCACCTCGATCTTGGGATCGCGCGAGAACGAGAGCAGGAAGGGCTTCTGGATGGTTTCGACCCAGGGCACGTCGCCGTAGAGGTAGACCAGCGTGCGGTAGGCGTAAGCCCGGAAGAAACGGGCTTCGGCCTGGTAAAGCTGTTTGTCGGTGGGATAGTCCCAGTTGTCGTTCTTTTCGGAATAGATCAGCAGTTCGTTGGCCGAAGCGATCAGGTTGTAGGCCCAGTTCCAGTACGAACCGACGAAAAGCGTCGACGGGTTGAGCGTCATTTCGGCGAACGGAACCAGCGAACCGTCGCGGACGGTTCCCATGCGGCAGAGGTCGGTCGAAATCTGGAGCACCTCGTAGGCGCAGGCGCCGTTGTGCATGAAAGCGCCGTTTTCACCCCAGGTGTTGTATTCCGAGCGGGCGATGGCGTAGAGCCCCGTGGCTCCCACCTCGAAGCCCAGTGAACTGGTGTAAGTGTTGTCGGGGGCCAGCGAACTTTTCAGATCCTCTTCCAGGAAGGAGGTGCAGCCCGCAGCTATCGAGAGGATCGAACTCGCGATGCCGATCTTGATATAATTCATCGTTTTCATAGTCAGGTCTTGATTAGAAGGTTAAGGTTAATCCCAGTACGTAGGAACGGGCGGTCGGGAACGATGCGAACCAGGTGTTGTCGTAGTTCAGCATCTGGCGCATGTTGGAGAAGGCGCAGACGTTGTTCACGCTGAAATTCACGTCGATGGCGTTCAAGCCGATCCGGCGGACGAATTTCTGATTGACACGGTAGCCCAGCGTGATGTTGCGCAGCTGCACGTAGTTGAGCTTCTTGTAGTAGCCGTGGCTGAAGGAGGCCTGGTAACCCGGCGAAACGACCTCTGCGTCGGGGGTCTCCGGCGTCCAGTATTTCACGCCGTGGATGTAGTTGCCCGAACCGAACGTATACGAGGAGATGTTGGCCACGTTGTCCGTCATCCACTTGCCGAAGACGCCGTTGAACAGGAACGAGAAATAGAAGTCCTTGTAGGAGAAACGGTTGCCCATCGACATCGTGAAGCTCGGCTGTTTGCTGCCGATCACCTTGCGGTCTTTGGAGTCGATGACGCCGTTGCCGTCGACATCCTCCAGTTTGGCGGCTCCGGGCGTGGCTCCGGTCTGGTGGGCCACCTCCTTGCCGTCCTTGTCGATGAACGTGAACTCGTCGCCTTCCTGCCAGATGCCGATCATGTTCCAGTCGTAGTAGACCGACAGCGGCTGGCCGATGAACCACTTGTTGTTGATGTCGTCTCTGCCGTCGCCGCGCAGCGCGACGATCTTGTCGCGGTTGAGCGAGAAGGTGAAGTCGGTCTCCCACCTGAAATCCTTCTTGCGGATATTCTGCGAATGGAGCGTCAGTTCGATACCCTTGTTGCGGGTCTGGCCGACGTTGTAGAGAATCTTGCTGTAACCGTTCATAATGGGAACGGTACGCGACATCAGCAGGTCGTGCGTGTTGGAGAGGTACACGTCGATCGTACCGCCCAGACGGCCGTTGAAGAACTGGAAGTCGATACCGAGGTTGGCCGTATAGGTGGTCTCCCAACGCAGGTCGGGATTGCCGATACCGTCGCTCGGCAGGTAGGCCGAGTTGGCGGCGTCGCTGTTGTCGCCCCAAATATATTTGACACCATTGGTCGAGTAGAGACGGTCGAGCGACTGATAACGTGAAATGGCGTTGTTTCCGTTGGCGCCGTATGAGAGGCGGATCTTCAGCATGTCGATCCAAGAGGCGTTGTCCTTGATGAAGCTCTCCTCGCCGAGATGCCAGGCAACGGCAGCCGAGGGGAAGAAAGCCCATTTGTGGTTTTCAGCGAAGGCCGAGAACGAGTCGGCGCGTCCGGTGAGTGTCAGAAGGTATTTGCTGTTGAAGCCGTAATTCACACGGAACATGCCCGAAACGAAGTTCTCTTTCCAGAAAGACGAACTGATGGCGATCTTGTTCTCGGCGCCGTCCATCCGGTAGAAGCTCGAGTCGTCGTTTACGAAGCCTTCGCCGCTTTGCGAAGCGGCTGTATACTGGGCCTCCTGCATGGAGAAGAGACCTGTGAAGTCGATGTGATGTTTGCCGAAATTCCGGTCGAATTTAAGCACGTTCTCCCACGTCCAGTCCGTCGTGTGGTTGTTGGCCAGCTCGGCGCGGCCGTCGACTTTCTTACCCGTTACGGTGTTGCGGCCGTAGTAGGTTCCGTTCATCTGGCTGCGGTAGTTGTAGCCGAACTGCGACCGGAAAGAGAGCCCTTTGACCGGAAGTTTGAGATCGAGGAACCCGTTGGCCATGAAGTTGCGGCCCGTGCGTTTCTGGTCGGCGTTGACGTCCTTCATCGGGTTGGGCAGGTTCGAGTAGTCCATCGGCTCCTCGTAGTAGGCGCCGGTCTCGTCCTTGTAGATGCCGTAGGGGCTTTGCTTGATGGCATGTTCGAGGTTCGGCGTCGCACCGCCGGTCTCACGGTTCACGAACTGCGTGGTGAGACCTACGGACAGCCAGTCGTTCATTTTCTGGTTGATGCTGGCATAGACGTTCGTGCGCTGGTAATTCGAATTGTAAACCACGCCGGGGTTGTCCAGGTAGGAAACCGAGGCCATATAGGTGGTCTTCTCGTTGCCGCCCTGGAAGCTCAGCTGGTGGTCCATCGTGAAGACCGTGCGGAAGACATAGTCCTGCCAGTCGTTGGTGATGCCCTTGGCGTAGTTTACCTTCTCGCTGGCGCTGATAATCGAACCTACCAGCGGATCGAGCTGCTCGCCGCTGTAATTGTTCTTGAGCCGGCCCATGTCCTGCTTGAGGCGGATGAACTCGTTGGGACCCATGGTTTCGATGCGCTGCATCGGCTCGGCGATGGCGAGCTTCGTTTTGTAGGTGA
>OCHL01001036.1_pt1 | contig 20089 bp, 18 predicted proteins | sample 1538421 | NCBI WGS metagenome assembly OCHL01 (sample SAMN04571690, study PRJEB22368) | human gut metagenome | biome: human gut; material: stool | host: Homo sapiens | place: Luxembourg | collected 2012-06-01 | reverse complement strand
TCTTCGCCTACCACTAAATAAACGGGAAGCAATGGTTTGTCATTCTTAGTTGCCATGAAGCTAGTTTATCGCAGTGATTGAACCTGAATTTCTTCAGGAGTAAAACTACATACAACATCACCATCGCGATCACTTCTCATAACGATAGAATCTGCCTCCTCTAAATAAGACAAAGTTTCGGCAGAGGGATGACCATAACGATTCTGAGCACCCACACTGATTAACGATATTGAAGGATGAAGCGTTTGAGTGAGATCCTGTGTGAGAGCGGCTTTCGCACCATGATGAGCAACCTTAAGAACGTCTACCTGCCCTACAGCGCCACTTTCCACTAATTCAGAAACCGTCTGAGCCTCTGCATCACCGCAGAAAAACGCGCTCCATTCAACGGTATTATCGAAGTTAAGATCTGTTTTCAGCACAAAACAAATACTGTCTTGGTTTCCACCTTCCTCTTGCAGAGTCTCAGGCCAAACAACTTCGAGAGTAAAAGCGTTGCATGAAATATAATCTCCCGCATTTACATAGATAACACCCTCATCTCCAACCAAATAGTGAGCATCCTCCACAACCTCTTGTGCTTTATCATCGGAAAGTACATTCATGCCTTCAGCAAGAAATACCTTGTCGGATGGTACTACGCCCTTAAGAGCAGCTAGACATCCTGCATGATCACTATCAGCATGAGTAATCAACACCGCATCAAGATGAGTGCACCCAAGGCGAGCAAGCCCCGCATAAAGCTTTTGCTCGTTTTCTCCGGTATCAATCAAAATTGAAGCATTATTACTTTGCAGAAGAAATGCATCACCCTGCCCAACATCAAGCATAGTTACGCTTGTACCTTGTTTGGGTATCAAACTTAATACACCCACCAGAACAAGACACACGCTTACGCCTTTTATCGCCCGAGAAAACGATTGAGGCCATACAGCCCAAAGCGCTACCACCGCTGCCACCATACAAGCTATCAAAAGCGCCTCAGGAGCATAAAAGGGAATGGAGGCAAACGGGATACTAGCCAAAATGGAACAACCTGAACAAAACACTTCAGCAATCCATACCGTAGTCTGCAGAAAAATACTTCCTATAAATCCTAAGGGCATAGTTATAAATGCCAAAAGTCCTAACACGCACATTGAAGTCAGCAAAGGGGCAACAAGTACATTTACCAATGGCGCAATTAAGGAGAGCATCGAAAAGGAACTTACCGAAAAAGGTAACGTGAGTAAAAGCGCAGCACAGGTCATAGCAAAGGGTTCAAGCAACCATGTTTTAACCTTAGAAGAATAAGGGGGGAACCACGAAAGAATTAAGGGCATAAACAATAAAATTCCCAGTGTTGAAAAAGCCGAGAGAAGAAAAGATAGAGAAAATGCACTGGCTGGCATAAGACAAACCATAATGATAATTACAATCCCAAGCCCAGAAAGCGCATGTGAACGACGTACTCCCCCAAGAGCAAGTAAGCTAATTGCGCTCATACACGCTGCCCGAATACAAGAGACCGGAAACCCCACCATAGCGAGATAAAGGAAAAGAATACAAAGCTGACAAGCAATTCGTACCCGATACGAAAGAGGAAACTTCCGAAATATAAGGGAAATAAAACTCATTACGATAACAAGATGAGCACCAGATACAGCAACAATATGTGCCAATCCTAAAACTTTAACTTCTTGATAAAGATCGAGTGCAAAGAGGTTTGTTCGATCACCGACGATAAGTGCTTGCACCAATGCGCCAGCCTCGGCAGAAACATCTCCTTCACCTATCAACGTATCAAGTTCACTAACAAAATCATTTCTGATTTGAGATATACCAGCAAATGAAGAAGAAAAACTTTGTTGAGATTCAAGTAAAGTGGCAAATCCCACTATTCCTTGTTGATAATACTTTAGTTGTGATTCTGCACGTGGCCAGGAATAAGTAAGTTTCGCAACCAGTTCATCGCCATAATGAAAAGAATCCGAATTGAACGTAAGACTAACGGTCGCAAGAGATGCGCGAGTAGCTGGATCGAACACCTGCGCATTGGCATACGTTCCAAATGAGCCTTGATTTGGATCCTCTTCGATACGAAGCAATACCTCTTTTGAATCATATTGCTGTAATACCGTTTGCTGATAATAAAGATGAATACAATGAACGCTCCAAAGCATGCCTCCAAGAAGCATGAAGATAATACAAAAACCTATACCGGTATACTTCGATCGTTTTCGGAGAAAATACGTAATGCTACCGCACAAAACAAGTGCAACACCCTCAAGCAAAAGGAGCAGAAAATCTTCGGGGATTCCGAATACCATCGATGTAAACCAACAACCAAACCACAGTGATAAACCACACCAAAGTACTAACGGCAGCGTTGGTCGCCGTGACTTGTTTTCCTCCGTGGCGTTCATACCGTAATGGAATCTTTCATTGCTTCAAACTTTTTATCACCAATGCCTGAAACTTCTTTAATTTCTTCAATGGTTGAAAATGAGCCATGTTCCTGGCGATACGCAATGATTTTTTCTGCAGTGGCCTCGCCCACCCCATCAAGCTCCATCAACTCATCAGTTGATGCGGTATTGATATTGATCTTCCCCGTACCAGACCTCACAGCGGCATTTCCCTGCCCTGTATTCCCTTGGGATGCTGAAGTTTGAGGTGCACCTTCTTGATGGGTGGCAACGATAATCTGCTCTCCGTCAGTAAGTGATCGTGCCAAGTTGATACTCGTATCATCTGCATTTTCAGTTAACCCTCCTGCAGCCTCTATTGCTTCTGAAACGCGAGATCCTACAGGTAATTCGTATATTCCTGGAGAGGTAACCTGACCTGTTACATGCACAAATACCTGTGCATCACTACCTGAAGATGATTCACCTGCCTCGGTTTGCTCTCCTTGATCTGTTACCTGCTGCTCAGAATTATGGGAAACACTTATTGCGGGCGTACTAAAAGCATTCCAGAGCTGAAAACCACAAAACGCTACAATAGCCAGCACACATACTCCCAACCCTAATGCAATGGGAATTTTAGGTTTGGTAATACCTGTTTTTTGTTTAAGTGAATTTACCTCATCAAGAAATGACATAAAAATCCCCCTAAGCTCTTCTCTTTAAAGCTTAGGGGGCGAAATTCACAGAGGGCTACAATTTATCTATCATCTATCTCATAAAAAAGAATTAAGCCGCTCACATAAAGCAACACTGTTTCTCATGCGAAAGTTATCTTGTCACTTTGTCTTATTGTACTTCGGTAATGTTCTTCTTTGCTTTGCGTTCCTGACGTGGGATTTTATAGGAAGGACACGCATAGGTATGGATTTCTACCGAATCAAGCGCTTCATCGGCCCACTGATCCATAGGTAAATCCTCTTCAGCTGCCAACACTTTCGGAAGCTTTGCATGAGTCTCTGGGTTGCGGGGCATGAAAAGCGTGCAGCAATCGGGAGCATCCTGAGAGGATATTTCAAAGGTACCCAACTTTTGTGCTTCGTTAATTATTTCAACTTTGTCAAAGCCTACTAAAGGACGGTACACAGGCAACGACACACTTTCGTTAACCACCAACATATTATCCATAGTCTGAGATGCTACTTGGCCTAAGCTCTCACCCGTTACAATTGCCTTAGCACCTTCACGACACGCAATACGCTCGGCAATACGAAACATCAAACGGCGGTACAAAATAACGCGAAGCTCTGGAGGGGCTATTGCAGATATTTCTCGTTGATACGTGCCAATGGGAACTATATACAGACGCGCAAAACAGCCCGTACGCTCAAGCACTTCGGCGATGTCTTGAACCAGATATTCACTGGTTGCAGAAGTTTCCGGTCTACCAGAAAAATGCACGCCAATGCATGTTGCGCCACGTCTAGCAATACGCCACGTAGCAACCGGAGAGTCGATGCCAGATGAAAGCAGACACACCGCTTTACCCGCACTTCCAACCGGCAATCCACCAATGCCGTGAATACTACGTCCATAAATATAAGTGGAACCCTGGATTACTTCTACACGAACTTCCACATCGGGATTTTTCATAGCAACTTTTTTGTCAGGGAAAGCACGACAAAGTGCAGCGCCAACCAGTTGATTTAACTGCATAGAATCAATGGAAAAATCAGTGTGGTTACGACGTGCTTGTACTTTAAACGTAGTAAAATCCCCTGCGTCCCTTAAAGCCATACACGCAGTTTCATACATTTCTTCAAGCTCTTGAGCGCAACGATACCCGCACGAAACTCGTGCAATACCCGGAACACCCGCAATTTGATCAGCAAGTGCACACGATTCATCATAGGTAGTGGTATCGGGCAAAAACAAACAAATTCTTCCCGAAATACGTCTAATACGAACAGAAGAGTTTTGTATGATTGCTTCTATATTCGCAATAAGTTGTTGCTCGAATTTTTTTCGATTATGGCCTTTAAGCCCTATTTCGTGATAATGAACAAGGCAGACACGATGTCGTGTCTGCCTTTCTTCAGCATGAGTTATTTCAGTCATCGTAGTAAATTTATCCTTTTGCATATTCGACGAAGTACTACAAAGGCTACACACAAAAGCGCTGATAGTAGACTTTAGTGGTTATGTACATCGATCGTTGCAGGATCGTAGGAAACGTCACCACGAGCAATTTCATCAAATGCAATAGAAAGTGGACGACGATTATTAGCCTTGGCAATATCTACTGCAGTCTGAAGCTGAATCGCACGATTGCGCTGACCACGCATCATTTCATTGATATCATGAGCACGCTTTGAAGCAAGAGCGCACAACAGAAAACGATCGTCATCAGTCTGATCTAATAACACATCAATCTTTGGTTCAATAAGGCTCATCTTATTTAGATCCCTTTCGTATCATTTGCATACGAGTTGATAATGTCAACCAATTCATTAACAGCTCGCTCCAGGTCATCGTTGACAACTTGAATATCATACTCCATTTTTTGCGCAAGCTCTACCTCTGCGGTTTTCATTCTTGAAGAAATTACCTCATCAGTTTCAGTGCCACGCTGGCGAAGCCTTCGTTCAAGTTCCTCAAGCGACGGAGGCTCAATAAACACCAAATGTGCTTCAGGAAGAGCTTTTCGAACCTGAAATGCTCCTTGCACATCGATTTCTAAAATAACTTGGTCACCTGAGCGCATATGATCAAGTACGCTTTGTTTTAAAGTTCCATAGTAATTATCGTGAACCTGCGCCCATTCAAGAAAACCCTCTTGGTCTACCAACGATTTAAACCGTTCAGGATCTAAAAAGTAATAGTGCTTTCCTTCAACCTCACCAGGACGAGGATTGCGAGTAGTAGCAGAAACGGATACCCAAGCATCGGGTATCCGTTCTAACACCTTAGATAACAACGTACCTTTACCGGCCCCAGAAGGACCAGAGATAACAAAGAGATTACCTACGCGGGAATTATTTTCCAAGACGATCAAGCAACGCTTTCTGTTGACGCTCGCCCAAACCCTTCAAACGACGGGATTCAGCGATATCCAATTCCTTCATGATCTTTTCAGCTTTTGCCTTACCGTACCCAGGAAGAGTTTCAATCAAGGTAGAAGCCTTCATACGACCAACAATAGGATCATCCTTCATTGCAAGAACATCCGCAAGACTTAATACCCCATTTTTTAAATCTTCACGAACCTGAGCTCGCTTAATACGTGCAGCCTTAGCCTTTTCGAGTGCCTGCTGCCTTTCTTCTGGGGTGAGTTGTGGAACCGGCATGGTCGCTCCTTTTCTTAATCGATGCACCACGCATCGTCTTTTCGGCAATCATAACTTCTTTTATAGTATACACATTTTCAATTACACAATCCCTTAAAATTGTCCCCTAATATTCTTAGTGCGTGATTGCGTAACTGAACAGCATATTTGTACCATTTCTTTAACAATTTTGCACTATTTTATAAATCATTTATCGTATTTTTCCATACCCTTTGGATAAAAAGTGGTCTCTGCACTACCGCAAAGACCACTTTTTGGGTAAAAATGAACAAATGTAGAACAAAAAAGTTTCCCCATTACAGCAGCGAATGGCAGGGAATAGCACCAAGAGAAGAAGAATTTCCTACAAGAGACAAAACCGCAACAACCTTAGCCTCATACGATTCAACGAAATCGATAAACTTCTGAGCAAGTGCTTCATCAAAGGTGTCAAGCACCACAATTACCTTATCCTTCTTCTTTAAGGCAAGCGAAGAAGAAATACCCTCACTAGTTTCTTCCCCAATACCAAACTTCATCCAAGCGGACAAAGCAACGTTGTAAGCAAAGTAAGAATCAACACCAGGAAGCGATAGTACAACTTCAGGTTTTGCTTCACGATCGACTTTTTGTAAAAGTTCTACCGCTAGCTTATTTGAAACAATAGGATCTACCATCAAGGCTTCAGAATTAATCGAAGTACCCTGCTCATCTCGAACAAGCACCTTCATTTTTTCTAGCAACTCTTGAATTTCAGTTGTTTCCATTCGTTATAACTCCTTTGCAATGGCTTCAAATGCTGCAGCAGGGTCTGCCTGTTCGGTTATTGGGCGTCCAATAACAATATGAGAAGCTCCGTTATCAAAAGCTTGTTGAGGAGTAGCCACACGGCTTTGATCGCCCAAAGCAGCTCCGGCTGGTCTTACGCCAGGGGTGACGATATAAGCCTCTGGACCAAGTACCTCACGAAGCATAGCAGCTTCTTGAGGAGAGGCAACTACGCCAGAAAGGCCTGCTTGCTTTGCTTGAGTTGCCAATGCAACAACCTGATCTTTAACTGTTCGGGTAACACCGGTTCGCTGTAAGTCTTCTTCACTCATGCTGGTAAGAACAGTAATACCTAACGAAATAGGCTCCTGTTCAACCCAACGCGCTTCTAACAAACCGGCTTTTGCGGCTTCCATCATGGCAATACCGCCTACCGCATGCATGGTAAGCATATCGGCACCCGCTTCTGCGGCAGCCTTTGCAGCTCCTTTTACCTGATGGGGAATATCATGAAACTTTAAATCAAGAAATACCTTAAAGCCACGCTTCTGAAGCGCGGTAATAAAATAGGGTCCTTCTTGATAAAACAAGGTCATGCCCACTTTAAGCCACTTTGCTTTTCCGTGAAGCTGATCGGCTAATTCAAGCGCACGCGCACGATCGCAATCAAGGGCAACAATGACCCTGTCTTTTCGCGGAACAGAAGAAAAATCTAGCATTCTAGAGCTCCAATCAACTGATTAACATCATCGATACCCTGTTCTTGGCAATAGCTTTCAATGCCTTTAATTACCTCAATGGTAGCTCGAGGATTCATGAAGTTTGCCGTACCAACAGCAACCGCAGTAGCGCCTGCCAGCATAAACTCAACCGCATCTAGGCCTGTAGTAATGCCACCCATACCAAGAATAGGAACGTTAATGGCGTTATGAACCTGCCAAACCATACGAAGAGCAACCGGTTTTACTGCAGGACCCGAAAGACCTCCGACCACACGCGCAAGAATAGGCTTTCTTGTTTTCGTATCAATAGCCATACCCAACAGTGTATTAATAAGGGAAACCGCGTCAGCACCAGCCGCTTCTACCGCTTTTGCAATTTCGGTTATATCGGTAACGTTAGGAGTTAGCTTAACAATCAAAGGTCGCTTAGTGCGTTTGCGGCATTCCGCAACAACCGAAGATGCCATCGCAGGATCGGTCCCAAAGGTCATACCGCCACAATCAACATTGGGGCAGGAAATGTTCAGCTCATAGGCATCCACTTCTGGTGAGGCTTCCAGCGCTTCTACTACCGCAACATATTCTTCAAGGCTATGCCCTGAAACATTAACAATAACGGTAGCCTGTTCATTTTTTAGCCAAGGTAAATCACGCTGTTTCAGTACTTCTACCCCAGGGTTTTGAAGCCCAATAGAATTCAACATACCCGAAGGAGTTTCAGCGATACGAGGGGCATCGTTACCTGCCCATCCATGCAGAGAAACACCTTTTGTGGTTACCGCACCCAACGCAGAAACATCAATAAAATCGGCATATTCATGACCTGATGCAAACGTACCGGAAGCGGTAGTAACAGGGTTCTTCATTAAAAGACCGCCAAGATTAACCTGCATAGTTACGCTCATTACCAGATCACCTCCGCAGCATCAAAAACTGGACCATCAACGCAAGAGCGCTTTCGTCCTTGTTTAGTTTCAACAATGCAAGAAAGACAAGCACCAATTCCACAAGCCATACGTTTTTCAAGAGAAATAAACGTAGGTAATCCTGCTTCCAAACAGAGTTCAGAAACAATACGCATCATAGGTTCAGGACCACAGCAGTACACATAGTCATAATTCTGAGCTTGAATACAATCTTTCACGACTTCAGTACAAAAGCCTTTGCGTCCTTTAGAGCCATCATCAGTGGCAATAAGAAGATCTTTACCCAAAAGTGTTTTGTAGCGATCTTCCACCACCAAAGCTTTTTCCGTTTGAGCACCAAGCACCACATCCATATCAACATGTGCCGCCTTAAGGGCTTCCGCATGAAGATAAAGCGGTGCCCCTCCTACTCCACCAGCTACCAAAAGAACCTTAGACGCATTGCTAGGCACACTCCAGCCCTGACCAATAGGACCCATCACAGATACCACAGCACCTGGGTTTAAAGTAGCCATATGAGCACTGCCATATCCCACCACCTGATAAAGTATGGCAAGTACCTTGTTATTATCTTCGGTGTAATAGACTGAAAAGGGGCGACGCAAAATATGGCCTTCCATGCCAGGTAACTGCACATGAACAAATTGACCAGGCTGTAACTGCACACCAATTTCTTCCACTTCAACCTTCATAAGCCAAAGTGTGTCAGTTAATGCAATGTTTTGCCGTACAATACCCGGTTTTTCCAATACCGTACTCATAACTAAATCACTTCTCTTCCCACTGCTCTAAATCCTGCAAGGCAATAATGGGGAGATTGTCATCTCGAAGGTTATCAATTGCAGAAACAAACGCTTGAGCACCTGCCAAAGTAGTAACGTAACAAAGATTCTGTCGAACCGCCATGGTGCGCAATACGTATCCGTCAGAACGTGTTTCTTGACCAAATGGCGTATTGATCATCAGATCAATTTTCCCGTCACTAATAAGGGTTCCAATATTGGGTTCCGGATCGCTTACACGACCAATTTCTTCACAAGGAAGATTTGCTGATTCCAACGCACGAGCCGTACCTGAAGTACAAATAAGCTTAAAGCCCATACGAGCCAAATCGCGTGCAAGTGGCAAAATGGCACGCTTATCGCGATCGCACACCGAAAGAAAACAGGTTCCCGATTTGGGCAGTTCCATATTGACGGCAGCCTGGGTTTTAGCGTAGGCAGCGGGGAAATTATTAGCAATGCCCATAACTTCGCCTGTTGATTTCATTTCTGGGCCTAATACTACATCAGCACCAGGGAAGCGTCCGAAAGGCATAACAGCTTCCTTCACGCAGAAATGAGACTGCCTACGTTCATCGTCAGGCAAATTGAAGCTTGCGATGGTTTCTCCCGCCATAATGCGAGCAGCCAGTTTAGCCAAAGGAACACCAGTTGCCTTCGAAATAAAGGGAACCGTACGGGATGCACGAGGGTTAGCCTCAATAACATAGACAACCGAATCTTTGATAGCAAACTGTACATTCAGAAGGCCTACTACCCCTAAGCGAAGAGCCAACCTTCTGGTAATAGAACGCAATTGTGAAACCTGTGATTCCGAAAGCGTAAACGGAGGAATGCAACATGCAGAGTCTCCCGAATGGACGCCAGCTTCTTCGATGTGCTCTAAAACACCACCGATATACACTTGCTTACCATCACACAACGCATCAACATCACATTCAATTGCGCCTTCCAAAAAGCGGTCTAAATACACAGGATGGTCAGGCGTAATACGAGCAGCTTCTGCCATGTATTTTTCAAGATACTTGGCATCATACGCAATAACCATGCCACGTCCGCCCAGTACGTAGCTAGGACGCACCAAAAGCGGAAAACCGATACGATCAGCAACCTGACAAGCCTCTTCAAACGAAGAAGCCATACCTGCTGCCGGATAGGTAATATGAAGTTCGTCCAAAATTTCAGAGAATCGATCACGATCTTCAGCTAAATCAATAGCCTCTGGCTTGGTGCCCATTACCACCATGCCAGAATTCTCCAAGTCACGCGCCAATTTAAGAGGTGTTTGTCCACCGAGTGTTACTACTACCCCATCAGGCTGTTCCACTTCGACAATATCCATCACGTCTTCGTAAGTTAACGGCTCGAAGTACAAGCGATCAGATGTATCGTAGTCGGTCGATACCGTTTCTGGATTGCAATTTACCATGATGGTTTCGTAGCCTGCATCATGTAAGGCATAGCTTGCATGAACACAACAGTAGTCAAATTCAATACCCTGCCCAATGCGGTTAGGACCTGCGCCTAAAATCATGGCACGTTTTTTAGTGGAAGGACGAATTTCGCTTTCACCAAGTTCATAAGTTTTGTAATGATATTCAGTTCGACTTTCAAATTCAGCCGCACAGGTATCAACCGTTTTAAATACAGGAACTACCCCAAGCTCTTTACGGCGAGCGCGAACCGCATGTTCTTCACTGCCGGTAAGATAGGCAATCTGTATATCAGATAAGCCAAAACGCTTAGCCTGCAATAAGTCCTGAGCATCCAAATCTTCAAGAGCGTACTTACCAATTGCCTGTTCAACTTGAATAATGTCATAGAGACGTGATAAGAACCAGCGATCGATTTTGGAAGCTTCAAATACCTGATCGATACTCCATCCACGGCGAAAAGCTTCTGCGATATAGAACATACGATCTTCAGTAGGCTTACCTACCAATTCATCAAAGTGCTCTTCATCAAAGCTGTCCTTGCCATCGGCACCTAAACCGGCACGTCCGTTTTCCAATGAACGCATCGCTTTACCAAATGCTTCTTCAAAGGTACGACCGATAGCCATAATTTCTCCCACTGCTTTCATGCGGGTAGAAAGCGTAGTATCGGTACCTTTAAACTTCTCAAAAGCAAAACGAGGAACCTTTACGACACAGTAGTCAATAGAAGGTTCGAAACAAGCCGGCGTTGCTTTGGTAATGTCATTGGTAATTTCATCAAGCGTATATCCTACCGCTAACTTTGCTGCTGCCTTAGCAATTGGAAAACCAGTAGCCTTAGAAGCAAGTGCGGAAGAACGAGAAACACGAGGGTTCATTTCAATTACAATGAGGCGTCCATTTTTTGGATTAACCGCAAACTGCACGTTAGAGCCGCCGGTTTCTACACCAATCTTTTCCAAAATTGCAAGAGAGGCAACCCTCATGCGTTGGTATTCAACATCCGATAAAGTTTGTGCAGGAGCAACCGTAATAGAATCGCCAGTATGAACACCCATAGGGTCAAAATTTTCTATGGAGCAAATAATAATGCCGTTACCCGCTTTATCGCGCATAACCTCCATTTCGTATTCTTTCCAACCCTCAATGCTTTCTTCTACCAGTACTTCGCTTACCGGAGAGAGATCAAGACCTTGAGACACAATAAGTTCAAGTTCTTCTTGATTATGCGCAATGCCACCACCAGCACCGCCAAGCGTAAACGATGGACGAATAACCAGTGGGTATCCTAAGCTTTCAGCCAAAGACAGCGCATCATCAATCGAATAGGCATAGCCACTGCGTGCAACTTCAAGACCAATTTCTGACATGGCTTCATTAAATTGCTTGCGATCTTCACCACGCTCGATAGCGTCTAAATCGCATCCAATCATCTCCACGCCATATTTTTCCAATACGCCGGCCTTCGCCAATTCAACAGCGGCATTAAGTGCGGTCTGCCCCCCTAGGGTGGGTAACAGCGCATCAGGGCGTTCTTTGGCTATGATTTTTTCAATAAATTCCTTGGTAATTGGTTCTACGTAGGTGCGATCAACCAACTGAGGGTCTGTCATGATGGTGGCAGGATTGGAATTAACCAATACCACCTCATAACCATCCTCCTTTAATACCTTGCACGCTTGGGCACCCGAATAGTCGAATTCACATGCTTGACCAATGACGATAGGACCAGATCCAATTACCAAGATTCGTTTTATATCTTCTCTTTTAGGCATGAACCTCTCCTTCCCTTGCAGCAAAATTCCACCCTGCAAGGCGATCATGTGCAATATCGATATCCAGATAATCAGACCTACCGTCCATTAAGCGTGTAAACGCAGTAAACAGATAGTGTGCATCAGTAGGACCAGGACTAGCTTCAGGATGGTACTGTACCGAAAAGACCGGCTTATCCAAAAAGGCAATACCTTCCGCAGTGCCATCATTAAGATTTACGTGCGTAAGCTGAATGCGTCCAAACTTTTCGTTCATGACAACCGGTGCGCACTTCTTTTCACACCAGAAACGAAGATCATCCACATGAGCGCTCATACCATCAGATAGTTCAGGTACCAAGGGGCCAAGGGAATCAAAGAGTAATCCAAAGCCATGGTTTTGGGCGGTTATTTCAACCCTACCCGTACGTAAATTCATAACTGGCTGATTGCCCCCACGATGGCCAAACTTAAGTTTTTCCATTTCAGCGCCTGATGCAAGTGAAATCATCTGGTGACCGAGGCAAATTCCAAAAAGCGGAACTTTACCAATGAGCTGCTCTACCTGCACGTAGGTTTCACGCACCGCTTCAGGATCGCCCGGACCATTACTCAAGAAAACGCCATCGGGATTAAGAGAAAGCACCTTATCCGCTGAAGTATTCCAAGGAACAACCGTAAGCTCGCACCCAACGCGGATCAGCCCATGTAAGATGGATTTTTTAACACCACAGTCGTAAGCCACCACGCGGTAGCGAGATTCAGCAGGAGCAGCAAGCGCAAAAGCTTGGCTTTCAGGCAGTTCGGTAAACGAAGTAATTTCTTCTCGGCTCACCGTTTTAGCCAGATTTACTCCCACGATGCTTTCCGAAGCACGAACTTTAGCCAATAAGCTATCCGTATCAAGATCGGTGGTAGACAAAACACCTCGCTGCGCACCATGGTTACGCAGGTGCATGGTAAGCGAGCGTGTATCAATACCACCAAGCGCAACAACATGCTGATTTTTAAGGAAATTAGGCAGAGAAACTTCACTGCGCCAATTTGAAGGAGTAAAGCACATTTCGTGCACCACCAAACCACGCAGGGCAAGACTATCCGCCTGCAGATCATCATGGTTTACCCCATAGTTACCTATTTGTGGATAGGTCATGGTAATGATCTGCCCTGCATAGGAAGGATCAGAAATTACCTCTAGGTAACCTTCCAAAGAAGTATTGAAGCAAACTTCGCCAAATACTTCACCATCCGCACCACAGGAATAGCCCTCAAAGACCGTGCCATCCTCTAAAACCAATTTAGCCTTGGCATGCTGTCCATAACTGGTGTTGTCCAATAACTTACTCAACTACGACACCATCCTTACATGTAAAGGTGCCACCTACCAAAACATCGGTTGCACGACCTGTTAATTCGTATCCTAAGAAACCGGAATTTTTCGATTTAGAATACATATCATCTGCCGTAACCGTCCAAGTAACAGCAGGATCGAAAATAGTAATATCAGCCACATTTCCCGCTTCAAGTTTCACCTGGTCTAGGCGAAGGATTTTACGAGGCTTAATTGCCATAAGTTCAACCAGCTGGTTGTAGGTAATATGTCCTGGAGCAACCAAGTACGTAAGAACTACACCCAAGGAAGTTTCTAATCCGGTCATACCGAAAGGTGCTAATTCAAATTCACGCGCTTTTTCGTGTTCTGCATGAGGTGCGTGATCGGTCACAATACAATCGATCGTGCCATCGGCAAGCGCTTCAAGTAAGGCTGCATTATCCTCTCTAGTTCGCAAAGGAGGATTCATCTTCAAATTGGTGTTATACGTAGTAGTAATATCGTCCTCATTTAACACTAAATGATGGGGAGTAACCTCACAAGTTACCGCTACACCGCGAGCCTTACCTTCGCGCACCAATTCAACGCCACGAGCTGAAGTAATGTGTTGAATATGAATAGGACAGCCCGTTAATTCAGAAAGCGCAATATCACGCTGAATTTGCAATTCTTCTCCTGTTGCAGGCCATCCCGCAAGACCCAAGCGCGTCGAAACCACACCTTCGTTCACCTGACCCGGGCCAACCAAACCTTCATCTTGACAATGGCTCATTACCACCTTGTTGAACATTTTTGCGTAGTCCATCACGCGGCGCATCATGCCAGCGTTTTGAACGCCTCGTCCATCATCAGTAAAAGCAACCGCACCATGAGCAACCATATCTCCCATTTCAGAGAGCGATTCACCCTTTAAGCCTTTTGTACAAGCGCCCGAAGGATACACACGGCAATGGCCTGCTTGAGCTGCTTTATCAAGCACATAATCGATAGTGGTGGCGTTATCGGTCGTAGGATTGGTATTCGGCATAGAACAAATACCCGTAAATCCGCCATGAGCTGCAGCCGCCGTTCCAGTTTCGATAGTTTCTTTATATTCTTGACCTGGATCACGAAGGTGAACATGAATATCAACTAATCCAGGAACCGCAATACAACCACTGCGGTCATACACTTCAGCATCGGGACATTCAAGAGAGGGACCAACTTCAACGATAGTTTGCCCGTCAATCAAAATATCAGCAACGGTATCAAGCGATAAAGAAGGATCAATTACTCGAACGTTTTTAATGAGCGATTTCATCGTTTGCTCCCCCTAACAGCAAATAGATCAGCGCCATACGAACACAAACACCTGAAAATACCTGTTCAACAATGACCGATTTATGACCATCTGCCATGAAACTATCCAGTTCAACCCCACGATTAATGGGTCCAGGATGGCAGATAATGGCATCATCTTTCATAAGACAAGAACGTTGTTCATTTAGGCCGTATAACAGATGATATTCGCGCAAACTTGGGAAAGGCGCATTTTCCAAACGTTCCATCTGGATACGCAACATATATACCACATCAAGACTGGGCAGCACTTCGTCCAAATAAGGAGTTACTTCATCAGCCCCAAGAACATCGGGTCGTGCAGGTAAAAGGGTTGCCGGTGCAATAAGAACAACCTGGGCTCCCATTTTCTTTAAGGCAGGAACCAAGGATCCGCAAACACGGGAATGAGCAATATCTCCTACAATTCCCACACGCAAACCTTCAAACGAGCCTTTTTCCTTCCAGATGGTATACAGATCGAGAAGTGCCTGCGTAGGATGCTGATGTTTACCATCGCCGGCATCAATAACACTAGCGTTGGTGTTTTGCGAGACCATATAAGGTGCGCCTGCACACTTGTGGCGCACGATAAACATATCTACTTTCATAGCATCAAGGGTGCGCACCGTGTCGACTAAGCTTTCACCTTTAACAGTAGATGACGCACTCCCACCAGCATTAAGAGAATCGCAAGAAAGGCGTTTTTCTGCTAGTTCAAAAGACCCCCGCGTTCTGGTGGAAGGTTCAAAAAACAGGTTGCACACCGTTTTGCCACGGAGAGCAGGAACTTTTTTGATAGCACGTTCGTTAACTTCTTCGAATTTTCGTGCCTGTTCTAGCACCGTCATAATATCGTCGGCTGATAAATCATCAATGGATAAAAGATGTTTGTGATTAAACATAGTTAAGCTCCCTTCACTGGAGCTGAACCAACATGCTGACCTGGTTCTAAGCGTTTAATACGTACGCTTGATTGCCCATCAATTTCTTTAAGATACAATCGCACGCTTTCATTCGAGGCAGAAGGAACATTTTTTCCAACAAAATCAGCCCTGATGGGAAGTTCGCGATGACCACGATCAATCAAAGTTGCTAGCTGAATGCGAGCAGGCCTGCCTAAATCCATCAAAGCATCAAGTGCTGCACGAATAGTGCGACCAGTATAGAGCACATCATCAACAAGGACGATGGTTTTACCATCAACAGGGAAAAAGATTTCGGTACCTTGTACCACAGGAGATAAATTCATGATGGAATCATCGCGATAAAAACTGATATCCAATGACCCAACGGGAAGCTTCGTTCCCTCGATGTCTTCAATAAGACGAGCAATTCTTCGGGCTAGTACATCGCCCCTCGTTACGATGCCAACAATTGCAAGATCTTGGCATCCTTTGTTTTGTTCAAGAATCTGATGTGCCATACGCACTAATGTCCGATCAATTTCAGACTCTTCCATAACGACAGATTCTTCAATTCCGTTGTCTTGCATGCACGCTCCTTTCTTAAAACTAACGTGCGTACAGACAAAGCCGCTGACAAGAAGAAGATACCTCGTCCAGTTCATTGGTAAACTGACGCAATCGTATGGTCAATATCACCAAAAACGAAGTTTTTCTTTTCCTTGCTACCCTGCCCTGATAAGAAAAAAGCCCCAGAGCAGAGAGGGGCAATCAATCTGGCGTTGAAGCTTACAATAGTACGACATCCATTTATCGTAGTCCCAGAAGCCCACCGCAATATGTTTGCACCTTATCGGTCTCTCTGTACCGCCATTAAAGGTTTTCTTGATTATAGAACCAAGCAGGCATGGGGTCTAGAAAAAATATAACGTGTCACCATTACGAAACACGTTTTGATAACACGCAAACAAAATGTGCATCGAACAAAGGATTTGATTCATCGCTTGAAAAAAGATCATCGATTAAACGTTGATAGGTAACCTCAAAAGAACTTCCCTGTTCGCTTTTAAGAAATGTCCGAATAACCTCTTCGTTTTCTTCCTTAAATACCGTACAGGTGGCATAGGTAAGAGCTCCACCAGGTTTCACCAAACGAGCCGCCTGACAAAGAAGCTTAAATCCTGTATGAGCCATGGAAGAAATTTCGTCAGCGGTAACGCGCCACCGAATATCGGCATGCCTGCGCAAAGTACCTACACCCGTACAAGGTGTATCAATAAATATGGCATCATAGGTTTCAGTGCCAAACTGCGATAAATCTCTTGCGTCCTGGCAAAACACTTCATTTTGGGAAATTTCTGCTTGTTTTAGCCTGACAATGCGCTCTTTGGTGCGAGTCTCATCAGCATCAATCATATCAAGGGTCATTTGCTTTCCAAAACGCGCCAGCGAAACATTCTGTAGCAACACCGATTTTGTCCCACGCCCTGCACCAATTTCTAAAAACCGTTCAGGATAGGTGGAAGGAACCGCTTTGGTTGCTACCAGCTGTGCCGCACCGTCACTGATAACAAGGGATCCCTTTCGAAGCAGTTCGCTTACTAAATCGTGGGCCACGTCGCTGCGGCTTGCAAAAACAAAACACGATAAGCCACATTCATGCTGTTGTAGACGAGGAACCGGGGCAAGTTTTACCCCTTGATTCACTAGGGCCTTGAGTGTTTGAGGGCCATTGGCATGAGCTTGATTAATTACAAAAAACAAAGGCGCCGAACAGTTGGAATGCTTCATAAACTGAAATGCCGCATCCCTACCAAATTCATCTACAAGCCTTGAGACTAACCAGGTAGGAAAGCCATAGAACAAACCAGCAGCTTCATCGTCTGTTTGTATATCACCAAAAGGAAAATCATTTTGCAATTCGCATGCTCGACGCAAAACAAAATTAGCAACTCCAACCGCTTTAGGAGCAAAGCTGCGAACTAATTCAACCCCTTCGTTAGAAACGATATGAGGGGCTTTTCCTAAATAAAACAATTCAGCAAAGGAAATACGCAACGCGCTGCGAACATCGTCATTGATATCGTCAGGGCTTTTCAGCACTCGGTTTATAAGATAATCAAGACTTCCTTTGCGGGAGGTTACCTCAGTAGCCAACAGGCGCGCAAAAGCCTTTTCGGCAGGAGGAAGGGATACCTTACGTGATGCGGTATTCCACGCTTGGTCCAAAAAGATACGGTGGATACGGATATCCTCCAAGACCTCAAAGGCAAGCCTTCGGGCAGGAGTAACCCGTGAAGAACGCGAAGATCGACTTTGTTTAGAGAAAGAACGACGTGAATGAGGGCTGGAAGAATTAGACATGGATGCTGCCCCACGTAATGCCGCCTTGCTTTATCCCTTGGATACCCGCCGCAAATGCACGAGCTTCCATGGCCTTTTTTCCATCGGGTTTGACGTTTGTCAGTTCAAGAGCACCGTCAGTAAAACCAAGGTATAAGCGCTTCGCTAAAAAGCGCACTTCCCCACACATAACCGATACCTCTTTTCCTGTTGCTTGAGCACCAAGAATAGTAAGCGGTTTTCCGGCAACAACACAGCGGCAGGGATGGTTTTCGCTTGATGCTTGAATGTAAGCAAGCGCCTGACGAGCAGATAATTCAGGAGAAATATCAAGTTCCCCTTTGCTTAGTTTCTCTGCATAGGTGACACCCGATTCTGGCTGCGGCGTCCATTCAACAGACTCACCCGAATCGAGCTTATCTAAAACTGAAACCAGACAACGTCCGCCTGCTTCAGCAAGTTCGCACGAAAGTTCATCAGCGCATTTTTCAGCGATTGTGACCTCATAGGTTTGGGCAACATCGCCGGTATCAAGCCCCTCTTCCATGCGCATAATGCCAATTCCTGTTTTGGTATCCCCCGCCAAAATAGCCCGCTCTATTGGAGCTGCTCCACGCCATCGCGGTAAAAGAGACCCATGAACATTCAAGCATCCAAAACGGGGCAGTTCTAAAACACGCTTAGGTAATAAAGCGCCATAAGCAGCTACACAGATAGCATCAGGAGAATAGGACTTCAGTGCTTCATAAGCTTCGTCGGTTTTGAGCGAAGCATATTCTAAAACAGGAATAGAAAAGCGTTGGGCGCATGCTTTCACAGGTGAACTTACCAGTTTCTTTCCACGACCACGAATAGCATCAGGCCTGGTAACTACAGCCGCCACGTCATGTTTGGAAGCAATAAGTTTTTCAAGTACCAATTCAGCAAACTGAGGCGTACCCATAAAAACAATGCGCATAGAAAAACTATCCTACCTCTCCTGGTTTTGCACCCATTTCAAGAGCGAGATTATAGTCATGGAGGGCTTTTATCTTATCCATAGGGGAACACGTTTCGAAAAGTGTTTTTCCGTCGAGATGATCAATTTCATGCTGTAAGCAACGCCCTAAAAGGCCATCGCTAACCACCTTGCATTCGTTGCCCTCAAGATCATAATAGCGAACACGAACCTTGGATGGGCGCGCAATAGGTACCGAAATACCCGGAAGCGACAAACAACCCTCCTCTTCGGTAACCGAATCAGCACTAGCCCATTCAATGACAGGATTTACCAACACATAGGGATCAGCATTTCCCTCTTCATCGAGACAGTCGATTACTACAAATCGCTTATTAATACCAACCTGGGGTCCGGCAAGACCACAGCCATTATTGGCATACATGGTCTTGAGCATTTGCTTGCTTAATTTAACGAGCGACTTATCCCCTACCGTGCACTCCTCGCACACTGAACGCAAACCCGGATCGGGAGAAAGAACTATCTTTAAGGTTTTCATAGAATACCTTTCGTAGGTGCTTCATTGTTTTTCGTAAGGTAGTATACCAGCGAATAATGCTACTTTGTTGATAGCAAAATAATACGGCTAAATTATCACGCTAATTGCTTTTTACGTGACGATTTCGCAAGGCGTTAAGCTCTGATTGCAACACCACAATGGATTGGAAAGCTAAATCAGCTTCCTCGATGGTAGTTGCAGATTCCATCTGATCGCGCATAGTAGCAATGGCTTGCTCCATATCGCCAATTTTTAACTCATCCGCCATAAAGCGTAATGCGTCATGAGCAGAAGAGGTAGCAGGAACTGAAGATGAGGTAAGAATCCGCTGGGCATAAGGGCACTGCTCTTGCGCCTTGTGGATAAGATCAGCCACCGTAAGCGAATTATCACTGAGAGAAATATCAAGCAATACCAATGCCAAATCACGATGGACACTATCGTGCCACTCGGTTTGACCAAGCTCGTTTACAAAATCTGGGATCATAGCAGGATTATTGGCACATAAACTCAAGAACTCTCGTTCGGTCCGTAAGCGATTTTTTTCTAGAGGGCTTAAGATTCGCCTGGGAGCCTGCTTTTGAGATGCCGCTT
>OCHL01001007.1_pt1 | contig 20612 bp, 15 predicted proteins | sample 1538421 | NCBI WGS metagenome assembly OCHL01 (sample SAMN04571690, study PRJEB22368) | human gut metagenome | biome: human gut; material: stool | host: Homo sapiens | place: Luxembourg | collected 2012-06-01 | reverse complement strand
ACGTGGTGTTGCAATAGATGATGACGAAATATTTGTATCGGATGGTGCAAAGTCTGACTGCGGCAACATTGGCGATATTCTTTCAGTGAACAACGTAATTGCGGTATGCGATCCGGTGTATCCGGTCTATGTTGATACGAATGCTATGGCAGGTCGTGCAGGTGAATATGATGAAGCATCGCAAGGGTGGACGAATATTTATTACATGCCCACTACGGCGGAAAACAGCTTTGTTCCAGCGCTTCCTGAAAAGCCTGTTGATGTAATCTATTTATGCAGTCCCAATAATCCTACGGGCACGGTGTTAACGAAAGAGCAGCTTCAGGTATGGGTTGATTATGCAAACCAGCATGATGCGCTTATTATGTTTGACGCTGCCTATGAACGTTTTATCACCGAAGAAGGAATTCCTCATTCTATTTATGAAGTAGCGGGTGCAGAAACGTGTGCTATTGAATTTCGATCATTTTCTAAAACAGCTGGTTTTACGGGCGCTCGTTGCGGGTATACTGTCGTTCCTAAGGCTTTAGTGCGTGATGGGCAAAGTTTAAATGCGTTGTGGAATCGTCGTCAAACAACTAAATTTAATGGCGCTTCCTATATCATCCAGCGCGGCGCTGCGGCAATTTATACGCCTGAAGGAGCCAAACAGGTGGAAGAAACCATTAACTACTATCGCACTAATGCTCGTGTTATTAAAGAAGGACTTGAACGGGCCGGTTTTACGGTGTTTGGCGCCGTAAATAGTCCGTATGTGTGGTGTAAAACACCCGATGGCATGGGTTCTTGGGATTTATTCAACACGTTGTTGGAAAAAGCTCAGGTAATTACAACACCCGGAGCTGGTTTTGGTCCTTCTGGTGAAGGATATATTCGTCTTTCTGCTTTTGGTGACGCGGAGGCAACCAAGGAAGGCGTAGAACGAATTGAAAGGGTAATGGCTTAAAACGGCTATGTATAAACTGAAAACAGAAAGTAGCTTTGATGCTGCTCACTTTTTAACGGATTATCATGGTAAGTGCGAAAACCTTCATGGTCATCGTTGGCGTGTGGTTGCCTATCTTTCCCAAGAAGAGTTGTGTAAAGAAGGCACCCATAAAGATATGGTGATTGATTTTGGTGAATTTAAACACGCACTGCGTGCGTTAACGGAAGAATTAGACCATTCGTTTATCATTGAAGAAGGATCCCTCATGCCAGAAACGCTTTCTTGCCTTGAAAAGGAAGGGTTTGTTCTAACCATCATGCCGTTTCGTACGACGGCAGAAAATTTAGCTCGTTATTTTTATGGTCGTTTGGAAGAAGCTGGTTTACCGGTTTCTGAAATTGAAGTATATGAAACCCCTAATAACTGTGCTATTTATTGTGGGGAATAAGCATACAAAACGCGCGAGAGTTAACATCAATGAGCTTTACTGAAGAAGAATTTTCTAACGAAACGCTTGCTACCAACCGTGACGGGGGGCCTTCCTTTCCGGTGGTAGAGCGTTTCGTTTCCATTAATGGGGAAGGGTTGCGGGCAGGACGTCTTGCGGCTTTCATTCGCATGGCTGGCTGCAATCTGGCCTGTTCTTGGTGCGATACCTCTTGGGCGAATGAAGATTCTTGTCCTCACGAAACCTTACGTGTTTCAGATCTGGTTTCTTGGGTTAAAAGCACCTGCGTTTCTTGCGTAACGCTTACTGGTGGGGAACCAGCATTGCAACCAGGTCTTGATAAGCTGGTAGAGGCATTAGTCCTTTCGCCTGATTGGGGATGTGGCTTACCAAGCAATTCGCCTGGATGCGCTTTGCGAGCAGCTCTTTCCGAAGACCAAGGGCAAACTCAGCGTACTGCAGTAGCTACAAATTTCGATAGTTTAACCAAGCGTGTGGTGGAACTCGAAACAAATGGATCGCTTGATTTGATGCAGTTGCATCAGCTTCGCCAGGCCTTGGCTGAAAGGGCAACGATACCAACCACGATTGCGTTTACGGTTGATTGTAAACTTCCAAGCAGTGGCATGTTTGCCGAAATGCTTGAGAGCAACTACGAGCTTCTAACACCTGATGACGTGGTGAAGTTTGTGGTTGCGGGTAGGGAAGATTTAGAAGCTGCCCTTACACGCATTCGCGAATTCGACCTTACTTCTAAGTGTGAAGTGTTGTTTAGCCCTGTTTTTAGCTGTATTGATCCTGCTGATATTGTGGCGTTTATGGAAGCTCATGCGCTCTCAACGGTTCGCTTGCAATTGCAGCTACATAAAATTATTTGGCCTCATGTGGATAAAGGAGTGTAACGCGTGCGCGCACTGGTATTGTGTTCGGGTGGGTTAGATTCAACCACCTTACTTGCTCTGGCGGTGGAAAAATTCGGAAATGAAAATGTGTATGCGCTGAGCATTTCCTATGGCCAACGTCACGAAAAAGAGTTAAAAGCAGCACGCGATGTTGCCCGCTATTATGGCGTTGAGCAGCGTTTTTTGGATTTATCAGCTATATTTTCCGACAGTTCGTGCTCTTTGCTTGCTCATTCTGATCAAGACATTCCTAAGGAAAGTTATGCCGAGCAATTAGAACAATCGTCCACATCGTTGGTAAGTACCTATGTTCCCTTCAGAAACGGGCTGTTCTTATCAAGTGCTGCTTCTATGGCATTATCCCTTGAATGTTCGGTATTGTATTATGGCGCTCATCATGATGATTGGGCGGGGAATGCCTATCCAGATTGTTCCTTGGATTTTGTGAACGCTATGAATGAAGCTATCGTTTTAGGAACGGGTGGCGAACTTCATATGGAAGCTCCCTTTGTGCAGTGGTCGAAAGCTGATATTGTAAAAAAAGGTTTGGAGCTGAACGTCCCCTATGAGCTTACCTGGTCATGCTATGAAGGAGGCGATAAGCCCTGTGGGGTTTGCGCTACCTGTATCGATAGGGCACGGGCGTTTGAGCTCAACGGAATTATTGATCCTCTTGTTCGCTAGGATAAGAGAAAGAGAAAGTAATAATAATAATGAATACAAGCACTTCTGCTGTAAATACTGGTCGCACGTCACAAGAAGTATCCGATTTAACCTTGCTTGGTTCCAAGACCAATCACTATCCCGATGACTATGCTCCTGAGGTGTTGGAAACCTTTGAAAACAAACACCAGGAAAACGATTATTTTGTAAAGTTCAACTGCCCTGAATTTACTAGTCTTTGTCCTATTACGGGTCAGCCTGATTTTGCAACTATTTATATTTCGTATGTTCCTGATGTGCGTATGGTGGAGTCCAAAAGTTTAAAACTTTATCTGTTTAGCTTTAGAAATCATGGCGATTTTCATGAGGACTGCATGAACATCATTATGAAGGACCTTATTAAGCTTATGGATCCTCGCTACATTGAAGTATGGGGGAAGTTTACTCCTCGTGGGGGTATTTCAATTGATCCGTATTGTAACTATGGTCGCCCCGGAACAAAATGGGAGCAAGTAGCATGGGATCGTCTTGCTCATCATGATATGTATCCCGAAACGGTAGACAATCGCTAAAAGCAAAGAGAAAAACCAATCTGTATGCAAGAACTCCGTTGCACTGCGGGGTTCTTTTTGATTTAGGATGCGCCTCTTCAGGATGAGTGTTTAGTTGCTTTAGGGCTTTCGTGCTAGTTGGGCTTTCACTCGGTAGAGGACGAATGGAAGTTTTAAAACGGTGCATCGAATGGATCTGAAACCTGCACCTGTTCCTTTCCGCGCATAAGTTCAGTGAGAGCTTTGAGTAAAGGTTCCTCACTGCCTAAAAGCATACGGATTACTATCGTAATGACATCAGTGTATTCAGTTGAAATAACTTTTGTTTCGTAGTTTCCGAGTAAATGATTCAGCTGATCATACATCGAATAAGGCAGCGTAATAGTTATATCGATGCATTGAGAAATGGTTACCTTATGGGCGGCTTCAATTCCTGCTTGGGTTGCTTGGGTGTAGGCACGTACCAGTCCACCCGTACCCAAGAGAGTTCCCCCAAAATAGCGGGTAACCACCACAATAACATCAGTTAATTCAGCGTGTTGGAGTACCTGTAGCGTGGGAAGTCCTGCTGTTTTTTGCGGTTCACCATCATCTGAATAACGAATACGTGGAGTAGCACCCGATCCACGAAGAATATAGGCATACACGTTATGGCGTGCCATACGGTGACGAGCACGTATTTCTTCAAGGAAGGCTAGCGCTTCTTCTTCGGTTTCAACATGGCAAAGCTGGGCAATAAATTTGCTTTTCTTTTCTTCTATTTCTGCTTCTGCTTGCCCTTCTATCGTAAGATACGAAGCCATGTTTACTCCTTGGTTTGCTTTTCAATATGCCTTAAAGGCTGAGAGATTATTCGGCGAAGATGATGTAGTGTTTTGGTTGTAACACCGTCTTTATCGCAGTTGATGGTATCCTAGCGAATACTATTATGAATGACAAATTTCGAAAGGGTCCTTTGTGACTGATCAGATTCCTTCTTACGATAATCGTTCCGGCCAGCGTCAAGTAATTGATGATGAACAATTAAAGCGCATGATGAAGGCAAGTCAGCCTTCCTTTATGGAAAAGTATGGCTCCTGCATTGTAACGCTGGTTCTTATTGCGATGTGCGTTGTGATTTATGTGATTGAAGTTCTGAAATCGGGCTTCAATACGTCGATTTCTACCATGGTGTTGTTTGATATGGGTGCCATGTATGCTCCCGCTATTGGAAGCCCTGCAGATTGGTATCGTTTTGTGGCGCCAATGTTTCTGCATGTGGACTTCATGCATCTGTTGTTTAATATGGGTGCCTTGTATAGCTGCGGCGTATTGCTAGAACAGTTACTTGGTCGTTGGAATTATCTTTTGCTGTATTTTGTGGCGGGAATTACGGGTAACGCCCTTTGCTACATGGTAGACATGATGACGGGCAGCTTCTACGTAAGCGCCGGTGCTTCTACCAGCATCTTCGGCTTATTTGTAGCCGCTGCGTTATTGGGTATTTTATCCAAGCGAAACCGGGCATTTTTCCTGCAGTACAGCAAGGGAATGCTCAGCATCATCGCAATTAATATTGTATATACGCTTTTGATGCCCAGTATTTCAGTAAGTGGTCACTTGGGTGGCGCTCTTGGTGGCCTGCTTGCTATGTTTATGATCCCAAGTAAAAACTTGCGCGTGCCCCTAGCGGTGCGTATTGGTGTTTCGGTGGTGTGGGTACTTGCTATTGCGCATGTACTGGCAACCAGCATAGGGGCCGCATTTATTCAACTTTTCTAGTTTTAAGCTAAAAGGGGAGTGAACTTTTTTTCTGCAAGCAGCGAAACCGTATTAGTTGCGCGAGAAATTGCGGTATACAACTGGCGGCGGGCCAGGTCGGTTTCAGGATAGGTTGTTACATCCGCATCGGGAATAATAACGTTATCGAATTCCAAACCCTTTGCCAGCATTAAATCAATAAGCAAAACGCCGTGTTCGGGTAAGGTACTTCCATCGGTAATAAAGTACAGCTGATCATGGGGGACCAAGGTTTGCAAGGTGTTCCACATGTCGGTTAATTCTTCATTGTTGTTAACTACCACTGCAGTTAGCCCTTGCGACTGGTGGTTTTCCTGTATAAGGCGCGCAAGAGTTTCTTGAAGCTCTTCTTCGTTGTGGTACACCACCAGTTCTGGTTCTTTGTCGCTGCGCTGAACAGAAGAAATGCTCATGCTGGTATTGTTTTGCGCAAGTCGCGCAAACAGCTTTGTAATAGCTGGGGTTGAACGATAGCTGGTCATAAGGAAGCATTCCTCAAGGCTGCCGCGATAGGTTTCAAATACGTGGCGCACTTCTTCAAAGGTGGACGTATGGCGTCCAATTGCCTGATTTTCATCGCCGAGTAAAAGGAAGTGGGCGCGCTGATAATAGCGAGCCAGTACGGCAAGCTGGGCAGGAGAATAGTCCTGCACTTCGTCAATCATGACAAAACGTGCTTCATCGTTGCAAAGCCCGGTGCAGGCTACTTTCATGTACAGCCATTCCAAAAATGACAGATTATCGATGGAAAGCAAGCGCTTTGCTATGCGGTCAACGCGCACCCAATGGTTCAAGCGAATGGTGTTTCGTGCTTCACCGAAACGGTAGTTAAGGTAGGTGAGCGTATAGCTTTTTGCCTGTTCTTCGGTATCCATAAGGGCTGGCTCGCCAAAGAGTGCAAGCTGCTGATTGTAACTTAAGGCACTTACTTCGTCTTGGAATTGAGTGACGCCTGCCATTTGTCCCAAACGACTTTCAAAGCGATCTTCCAATTCTTCGCGAATAAGCTTAATAAGGCGGGGGCCAGCAGGTACATTTTTATACCGAGCAGCAATTTTGTTTATCTGATTTGCCGAAATTAACGTTACCCCTTGCAGGGTAATATCGCGGAAATCCTTTTCGGTGAATTTTAAATCCGCCAAAGCGGCATCGATGTGCTCCAAAACGTCCATAGAGGTATGGAAATGATCGAACACACGCCCTTCGGGAACTACGTAGTCGGCAAATTCTGCCCACGTTAAAATGTGGGGATTCTTTTCACCCATGTCAGGCAACACATTATCAATATAGCTTCTAAACACGGGGTTAGGGGTAATAAGGTACACCTGTTCGGGATTCAGACTTTCCCGGTTTTGGTAGAACAGATACGCAATACGCTGCAACAAAACCGACGTTTTACCGCTTCCTGCAATACCGTTGACCAGCAGAGCGGGTACATCTTCGTGACGGATAACTTCGTTTTGTTCCTTTTGGATGGTCGTGGTAATAGCGCTCATCTGGGAGGTGCGCTGCTGCGACAAGGAACGAAGCAGCAATTCATCCTGAATAGCTACTGTGGTATCGAAGTATGCATGAAGGGTATCTTCGGTAATGTCAAACTGACGACGCAGTTTTAAATCGCAAGAAATAGTGCGACCGTTGGCTTTGTATGAAGTAGGACCGTTGGATTGGTTGTAGTAAACCTCCGCCACGGGGGATCGCCAGTCAACAATAAGACGATGGTAGGAATCATCGGAAATGCCTGCGTTGCCAATGTAGACTTCTTTAGGTTCTGCGCCTGGTTTAAATTGAAGTGCAACCTTTGCGAAATAGGGCTGAGGCTTTAACAGCTCAATGTTAGACAACTTTTCTGCGTCAACTTGTTGCGATTGATTAAGCGCATCAATAACGCTATTTAGGTTGGCGTATTCGATATACGTTTCCTGTGCTTCGCCTTCACTTGCAAAGTTCGACGTGGCCTCATCTGCCATGGAGCGCTTGTAGTCTTCTGCGGTTGCCGCGGTTTTTTGCATGCAAGCAACTACGGCATCCTGCATGGAGAGCAATGTTTCGTACGTTTTAGAAAGGTGGGCCTGTTCAGCGGCAAAAACGGGATCGTCTGCCAGGGTGGTCTCAGGTTCCTTGACGTTGTCAGTCATGTCGCATCCTTTCATTTAGGGGGTTTAATATCATAGCGTTTTCGAAGGTGCGTGTGAAATAGTCCGACGCTAAAGTTGGTATTTTGTGAAGTTCTTTAACGGAAGGTGTTTCTGTAAGGACGTGTAAGGAACAGGAAAGGCAAATCTTTGTGCTTTATAGGACGTTTATTGAAAGGGACCTGCTTTGTCGCATGTCCAGATTTACAGTTATGCAACAAGTGTGTATTTATTTTGACACCTTCTGTTTACCTCGGTAAGGTAAAGTGCGCACTAAAGTGATAAAACTCTATTACGACGAAGGGAGGAAAGCGTCTATGAAAAATGTACTATTGCTTCTCAAACGCGATTTTAAGCGGCTTATTAAAGCACCCGCGGCGCTGGTAGTAGTTATAGTGTTGGTACTGCTTCCTTCGTTGTATACCTGGTTTAATGTTGCAGGATTTTGGAACCCCTATGATCATACGGGCAATATGCGGGTTTGTGTGGTTAATGAAGATAGCGGATCAAGCTCAGATCTTACTGGCTCACTTAACATGGGGAACGAAATTGTAGAAGAGCTTTCTCAAAACACTCAATTAGGCTGGGTGTTTACCGATCGTGATCAAGCGCTTGAGGAAGTGCGTTCTGGTAAGGCGTATGCTGCATTTATCATTCCTTCCGATTTTTCCTCTGACACCTTAACGCTGTTAACGGGCGATTTTCAGCAACCTACCTTGCAGTATTACGTCAATGAAAAAGTGGGTGGGGTATCCACTAAAGTAACGGATAGTGGTGCCAATTCGCTTGATCAAACTATTAATGATTCCTTCGTGTCAGTAGTAAGCAAAACACTGGCAACTCAATTTGATGAAGCGCTTCAACAAAGCAACGGTAAACTAAATGAGGCACAATCGGGAATAGTTGCAAAATTAGGGCAGGTGCAGTCATCGCTTGAGGGAGTTCAGAGCAGCGTAGAGGACTTACAAACTGCGGCAGGCGATGCCTCGGCGAAAGCGCAGGATGCTAAGGGGTTATTACAGCAAGCAAAAGAGGATACCAATACGCTTCAAACAGAGCTTGATGATTCTTCTCAATTACTTACGTCTACTCAGAAAGCATTGGGCCCCTTTACAACTTCGTTTATGGATACCTTTGATAAATCCTCAGCACTTGCTTCACAGGCAGTGGCTCATACCAACGACGCGATAGGTAGTGTTTCCGGCGCGCTTTCAAGTGCTGAGGGGGGAGTATCGGGAGCGGTTGATCAGGGTAAAGCACTGGTTGGTCTCAATAAAAGCGTTATTGAAGGACTGACCACGCTTTCAGAGTCCCTTCCAGAAGGTGCCGATAAAGATGCGCTTTTACAATCCATTGAATCTCTTCAAGCACAGAATGATTCTTTGAATACTGCGGTGGAAGGGTTGGAATCGTCGTATCCTTCAATCAAGCAGGCGGCAAGTGATGTTTCTCAGGCATCCGATGATACCTCCCAAGCTTTGCAGGGTGTGTTAGGCGCCCATGATGACTATCGCGCCACTTTGGTTTCTACTACGTTTCCAGCCTTAAGCACTACCGCTAACGGTCTTTCGAATACGTTGTTGGATTTATCCACGGCAGTAGGCACACAAACCGTTTTGATAGATAAGGGAATTGCGGAGCTTGACCAGCTGAGCGCCACATTGGATCAAACGGCGGGAACTCTTTCGGATACGGTGGCGTTACTGGAAGGGTTTTCGGGCGATATTGAATCGGTGAAGACCGATGTGGCAGCGTTGAGCACCTCAAACGCGCTTGAGGAATTGCTGGGAGAAGAAGGCATCGATCCTAATAAGGTGTCCGATTTCATGTTCTCCCCTGCGAAAATTGATACGGTTTCTTTGTATTCTGTCAATTCATACGGCAGTGCTATGGCTCCGTTGTTTATGAACTTAACGCTGTGGATTGGCGTATTTATGTTGCTTGTAATTTTGCGACAAGAAGTTGACAGAGAAGGAATACCTCAGTTAACTGCGCGGCAAAGTTATGGGGGACGTTTGCTATTCTTGGCGGTATTTGCTGCGCTCCAGGCCATAGTATGTTGTAGTGGAAACCTTGTTCTAGGAGTAGAGGTAGCAAGTATTCCTTTGTTCTACCTTACTTCAGTGGTGGCATCCTTGACGTATCTTTGTATTCAGTACGGCTTGGCAGTTTTGTTGCAGCATGTTGGCAAGGGTCTCTGTGTCATTTTGATCTTTGTTCAAATACCCGGTGCAACGGGGCTGTATCCCATTGAAATGACCCCTGAATTTTTCCAGGGAATATATCCGCTTTTCCCTTTTACGTACGGCATCAATGCGTTGCGAGAAACTATTGCAGGATTCTATGGCATGCAATGGCTGCAATATATGGGCGTGTTACTTTTGTTCCTAGTGCTTTTCCTTCTTTTAGGGCTGGTTTTAAGACCGTATTTTGTGAATCTTAATCGGATGGTTGCCTCTCAAATTAAAGAAAGTGATCTTATTAACGGGGAAGAAGCGGAACTTCCTGCTCGCCGTTATCGCAGCTCTTTGCTTTTGGAGGCACTTGCTAATCAGAAGGATTTTAGACAGGCAATATTGCAGCGTTTTGAAGAATATAAGCGGCGTTACGAAAAGGGTAAGCGTTTTGTTTTGGCACTTGCCTTGTTAATTCCTGTATTTGCTACTGTTCTTATGACGCTGTTTGCGGTTGAAAAAGTGGTAATTCTTACTACCTGGCTGGTGTGGCTCATACTTGTTTTGCTTTTCATAATATCGGTTGAGTTTATTCGCGATAGGCTAGAGCATGAGGTGGCGCTTTCGGCATATTCAAATACCGAAATTCATGAAATGTATGATGCGGGCGCAACAGTGAAACGGTACGGCACTGGGGTGTCGACAAAACACTATGGCGCTGGCACCTTGCCAAAACAGCATGATTCGGGTGCGTCCTCGCAAAAAGACGATGCTGGAACCTCGGAGAAGCAGCATGACGCTACTGCTTCGACAAAACAGCGAGGTGATAACGAATGAAATCTATCCTTCGCTTGTTCAAACATGATGTGCAACGAATATTCAGTAACGTTATGACCGCCATTATTGTGCTTGGTCTTGTTTTACTGCCTTCAATTTTTAGTTGGTATAACGTGCTAGCTTGTTGGGATGTGTTTGACAACACTGACAACTTAAAGGTGGCAGTCGCTAATGCCGATGAAGGCTATCAAAGTGATCTTGTGCCTCTTAAGGTGAATTTGGGTGATCAGGTTCAAAATGCCTTGTTGGAAGACGATGAAATGCAGTGGGTGTTTACGTCTGAAGATGACGCCATAGAAGGAGCTAAGGCAGGTACGTATTATGCTGCGGTCGTAATACCTCCCAGTTTCAGCAAAGACATGATGACGTTTTATTCGCCCGAGGTTGAACACGCAAGTATTTTGTATTACACCAACGAAAAGAAGAATGTCGTTGCTCCTAAATTGACGGAACGCGGAGCGGATGATGTTGCAAACAAGATCAATGCCATTTTTGTAGAAAAGGTAAGCGAAGTAGGATTAAACGTCGCTTCGTCGTTGATGGACTATTCGGACAATAAAGGTGTAGCTAACCAAATTGATCAGCTAGCGGATAATATCTCGTCGCTCGCCAAGCGCATGGATCAGGCATCAGAAGTAGCTATGGGGTACGCTTCACTTCTTTCCGCTTCCGAATCACTTATTTCATCTTCTGCTAGCTTGCTGGGAGAAACGGGTGAATCAGCTCAGCAGGTTATAGTTTCTGCTGAAGAAGGGAAACAGTCTATTGATTCCCTTTCGGGTGCTATGGCTACTACTACCGATGCTCTTCACGAAGCTCTTGATAAAAGTGCTACCAGCTTTGAAGGGGTATCAAGCTCAATTGATACAGCCTATGCTTCGGCCGACAGTGCGGCGCAAACAAGCGCTTCCTCGCTTGATTCGCAGGCAGAGGCAGTAGGAAAACAGGCTAGTTCAATGAATGCGTTGGCAGATAGTTTGGCTGCTTGCACCGTTCCATCCGAATACCAGGACACTTTGCAGGCATTTGTTGAACAGGTGCGCGCTTCAGCTGATACGCAAGAGAAGTTGTCTCAAAGTCTGGCTGCAGCAGCGCAAACGCTAAGGCAAAACAACGAAGATGCACAGACTAACCATGCTGAAGTTGCAGAACTGGCTAAACAAGCAAAAAATAGTGTTTCTGATCTCTCGCAGGATTATGACAGCACTATTAAGCCCCAGCTCGATGATTTGCAGGCGCAGGTGGAGCGTGGTTCAACGAATTTACTTAACAATGCTTCGACGCTTTCTGATGCTGCAAGCGAACTTGAAGGTTCAGCTACCTCGGTTGTTGATGGCTTAGAGGGCGCACGAGGAAATTTGCAAGCGCTCAATCTCTGAAAGAGTCATCTGAGTATTTATCTGATCTTAGTTCAAACATTCATGCAGCACTAAATACGGAGGACTGGGAAGGACTAAAGCGTCTTTTACAGAGTGATCCGAGCGAACTTGCACAATCCTTGGCGAAACCGGTTCAAATTGAACGAAACGCTCTTTATCCTGCAGATAACTTCGGTTCTCAAATGGCGCCGCTCTACACTATGCTTGGACTTTGGATAGGGTCTCTGCTTTTACTGGTGGCAATTAAAGTTAACGTTTCGCCCCGTGCGCAAGCAGAAGCAGGTTATCCAAAGTTGCATCAGGTATTCTGGGGAAGATTTCTTATATTTGCTTGTTTATCGTTTGTCCAGTCAAGTATTTTGGCGCTGGGTAATTTGCTGTTCTTGCAGGTTCAAGCAGAAAATCCGATGCTATACATGCTGTGCTACTGGATAGCGGGGCTTGTGTTTACGTTCATTATTTATACGCTGGTGGTTTCCTTTGCTAATTTAGGCAAAGCACTTGCCGTATTTTTGCTCATTATTCAAGTATCTGCCGGGGGAGGAAGCTACCCGCTTCCTATGTTGCCCAATTTTGTACAGGCGATAAGCCCCTTTTTACCACTTACGCATGCGATTAACGCCCTGCGATCTGCCATGATGGGCATGTATCAAATGGATTTTTGGGTTGAACTAGGCACACTGGTTTTATTTGTGGTACCTTTCTTGTTGTTGGGTCTCGTGTTGCGCAAGCCTTTAATTAAGCTGTTGAATTGGTATATTCACAAAACGGAGGAATCAAAGCTTATAAGTTAAAAGTTCAATTTTGTGAATTGGCTAAGGTGAGTTCTTCTGTTCCGCTTACTGAAAAGTTCAAAATAGAAGTAAAGCTTTTTGAAAAGTTCAATTAGAATGAAACAAGGGAAACATAAATTGAACTTTTGATATTACTTCAATTAGAACGAGGAACGATGAATGCAGTAAATCAGCATACCGCCGAAGCGTTTGGTAAGCGATTGAAACAGGCAATGACGAACAAAGATATTAAGCAGGTTGATGTTATTGCTTGCGCAGATTCTCTTGGTGCAAAGCTTGGTAAAAGCCAGGTAAGCCAGTACGTAAGCGGCAAAACCATTCCTAGGAAAGACACTTTGATGCTTTTGGCTCAAATTCTTGAGGTTGACCCAGACTGGTTGCTTACAGGTAAAGAAGTAGTGCTTTCGAATGCGGATTCTCAAACCGAAGGCAACGCTTCCTCTCAATCAGTTACTAATGCTTCACTTCAGACAAAGGCTAGCCATATAAAGGCTAGTGCTTCTTCTCAGGCTAAAGCACAATCTTCCCCTCATTCAGAATCTCATACTTCCGTGAAAGGTGTACCTATGCGTGAATTTAAGAAGTCTTCAAAATTAGATAACGTTCTCTATGATGTTCGTGGACCGGTTGTTGATGAAGCGGCACGCATGGAAGCGGAAGGCACTCGCATTTTAAAGCTCAATATTGGCAATCCCGCACCGTTTGGTTTTAGTACACCTGATGAAGTTATTTATGACATGCGTCAACAGTTGGTGGATTGTCAGGGTTATTCGGATGCAAAAGGGTTGTTTGGTGCTCGCAAGGCCATTATGCAGTATGCGCAAATTAAGCATATCCCCAACGTCACTATGGACGGTATTTACACGGGCAATGGGGTAAGCGAGCTTATTAATATCTGTATGTCGGCGTTATTGGACAATGGGGATGAAATTCTTATTCCGTCACCCGATTATCCGCTTTGGACGGCCTGCGCAACGCTTGCAGGTGGTAGTGTGGTGCACTATATGTGTGATGAACAGGCGGAATGGTATCCTGATATCGATGACATTAAAAAGAAAATTACTCCTCGCACCAAAGCAATTGTCATCATTAATCCTAACAATCCTACCGGTGCCTTGTATCCTCGTGAAGTATTGCAGGAAATAGTCGAAGTAGCTCGTCAGCATCAACTTATTATATTTTCTGACGAAATATACGACCGCCTTGTTATGGACGGGGAAGAACATGTATCTATTGCTTCTCTTGCACCTGATTTGTTCTGTGTTACCTTTAGCGGGCTTTCAAAATCGCACATGATTGCTGGTTTTCGTATTGGCTGGATGATTTTATCGGGCAATAAGGAAATTGCTAAGGATTACATTTTGGGTATTAATATGCTTTCGAATATGCGTTTGTGCTCTAATGTACCAGCGCAATCTATTGTTCAAACCGCATTGGGTGGACATCAAAAAGTAAACGAATATATTGTGCCTGGTGGACGAATTTATGAACAGCGTGAGTATGTTTATAACGCTCTTAACGATATTCCTGGCATTAGTGTAGTAAAGCCTAAAGCGGCATTTTATGCGTTCCCAAAGATTGATACGAAGAAGTTCAATATCACTAACGATGAGCAGTTTGCTTACGATTTGTTGCGTGAAAAGAAGATTCTTCTTATTCAAGGAAGCGGCTTTAACTGGAAGGAACCCGATCATTTCCGCATTGTGTATTTACCACGTATTGAAATTTTGCAGGATGCGATGGGGAAGTTGGGTGATTTCTTATCCCATTATCACCAGCGCTAGCGTGACAAGTGGACTCGTGACAAGTGGATCGGGCGCTTGTCACATGCATTTCGAACCTTCGTTTTGTACGGAATTATGTCCGAAGCCCCTTTTTCCTATAACCCCAGAGTGGATACACATTTTCCAACAAAAAAACGGACCGAATGGTCCGTTTAAAATTTCTTGGAGGCGACGCCCGGATTCGAACCGGGGGTAAAGGCTTTGCAGGCCTCTGCCTTACCACTTGGCCACGTCGCCATATAGGGGGCAGTGCATCAAAAAAGTAAATACGCACTGCGATTAAAAAAGCCGACCGAATGTTATATCCAGCCGGCTGACTAATCAATGGAGCGGACGACGGGGTTCGAACCCGCGACCCTCACCTTGGCAAGGTGATGCTCTACCAGCTGAGCCACGTCCGCGCGCAAGAAAGTATTATATCGGTTTCATAACTTTGTGCAAGAGGGAATTTTAAGAAACTTTGCTACAATGTTGATCATTCGTGGTGAGTACTAGTTTTCTTCCGCGATGTTGAAGGTTTGTTGTTTTACGGCGATAAACATTTACGTGACAAGTGTCCCGTCCACTTGTCACGGTTTAGAGGCGAGAGGGAATTATAGTGGCAGAAACTAACGATACCGTACGCAAAGAAGCGATACAGAATAATCTAGATGGTGTAAACAGTGGCTCGGATACCAAAAGTAACGCTGGCGGTAAAAAACCTGCAAAGAAACGCCTTAAGCAAATTATTGGCATTATTGTTGGTGTTGCGGCCTGTATTATTTTAATTGCGCCTTCAATTGCGGGATATTTAAATGTTTCCGTTATTTCTACCTCGGGTCAATTTACCGGAATTGATTGTGAAGTTGAACTTTACGAAGGCGATGTGGTTGCGCTTCTTGTAGATGCCGATCCTTCTAATGATCCTGAACCCATTAAATCCAATCAGATTGTGGTTGGTCAGCGTACTACCTTTAATGGTATGAACTTCGGCACCTACACCATGAATGTTAAGCTTCTTGATGAACAGGCGGCAGCGCAGGTTTCTATCACTCCACGCACTACTACTATGTGGGGAATTGATAATCGCCAAACTTATGAGATTGCGTAAGCGTTGTTCGTGGTATAGTGTTTTCACTCTGTGAGGGAGTAGTTGACATAGCGTATATGTGATGCGTCAACATCATGGCCTAAAAAAAGCCTGGCGTGTCTTAATCGACGAGACTCACGGTGGAAGGGGTATTGCACCTCTTTTGCCGTGAGTCTTTTTTGTTGACTGCTGTAAAACATATGGCCTGTGCTACTGAAGAGAATCCCTACTTTTCTGTCGTAAGGCATAAAAAGTAGAACCAAACTTTTGCGAGCTTAGAAAAAGAAAGGGTACGTATCGATGGATCTTTCGATATTCGCAACGCCGGAAGCGTGGATTAGCTTAGTTACGCTTCTCTTTTTGGAAATTGTTTTAGGTGTCGATAATCTGGTATTCATCTCTATTACTACCGATCGTCTTCCTGCTGAAAAGCAGCATATTGGTCGTCGACTCGGTTTGCTGGGCGCCTTGGTAATGCGTATTCTCTTCTTGAGCTTCGCATCTTTCTTGGTTCATATGACCGATCCGCTCTTTACGATTCCCGGTGTTTATATTGGCGATCACGAACTGGGCTTTTCTATTCGCGATTTGGTCTTGCTGTTTGGCGGTATATATCTTATTTATAAGGGCATCGTTGAAGTTCGTGATGTGTTAGGTCTTGCTGAAGAAAAGGAAGACCAGGGCGATTCAAATCACTCGCGTCGTAGTTTAACGCTTCCTGCTGCAGTTGGTACCATTATGGTTATGGACTTGGTGTTCTCCATTGACTCAGTTATTACTGCGGTTGGCTTGGCTGAGCACCTTATCATCATGATTATTGCGGTAATGGTTGCTATTTTCCTTATGATCATTTTTATCGACAGCATTTCCGATTTCATCAATGCTCACACCGAAATGAAAATTCTGGCTTTGGTCTTTATCGTGACCATTGGTGTATTGCTGGTATTGGATAGTTTGCACATCAATTCTGGCATCGAAGTTTTGGGTATGCACGGCGAAAAGCTGATGGTGTACTTCGCTATGGTATTTGCGATTGTGCTTGAGCTTATTCAGATGCGCTACACGAAGAACTTCCGTGAATGGACTGCGAAGAAAAATTTGGAAATGATGCGTGCGAAAGGGTTTGATCCTCAACGTACCGACACCCTTGAGCTTGCACAGGCAATTTACGAAGCAGAACGTGCAGCACAAGATGCTAAAGAACTTGCAGAAGCGCAAGATTTCGAATCGGGTGAATTGGAAGAGTCAAAAGCGGATACTAAATCAAAATAAAGAACTAAGAAGTACTGCATCAAGCTAGCTTTTTAGATAGCTAGCTAGATAGATTGTTCCAAATTAGGCGATAGTAGTCAGACAATTCCGAATCAATCTTTCGAAAACACTGAAAATTGGTCATTTGTTAGGTTGATTCTGAATTCGGGCACTCGCCGCTTCAAATATAACAATTTAAAGTGAAGCGGCGCAGTGAGGCGCATAGGTGAGCCGCAAGGCGAACGGTAGCCGAACGGGTGGTCGAATTTAGAACAACCTAACGAATATATTTTTGAAGCTGCCGATAGCTTCCCTGCGAACTTTAGTCTTTAAGAAACCCCTTGTAAGCCCGTGGTTTATTTAGTGCAGCTTTTGTGCAACTTTTAGTGCAATTGGTCATCTTCAGGATTGAAATGCTTCAGGCATTCTTGTGAAACTACAAAGCGGGTTGCTTGCGGCAAGCAGCGAATGGTAAGCGGGGTTTGCAAATCGGTTGGCTCACCGTCGTATTGTACTTGCATGCCAGGATTAGCTTCAATGCGAATTTCCTGACCGCGATACAATTCCAATCCACCTACTTTTTTGGCAAGAGCTCCCGAATGATCAAAAACCTTAGCCATAACGATGGGGAGCAACTGAAAAGCATTTTCGGTTTTCAGAATAACGACATCAAGCTTTCCATCACGGGGTAAGTTTTCATCGGATACCATTACCTCAAATTGCATCTTAGAAAAATTAGCCACCACAACGCCAATACCACTAGATGTGATAGTTTCGCCGTCAATGGTAAGAGTGAATTCAGAAACTTGTGGTTTAGGGTTCTGGAAAGCCGCTTCGAAGTAAGCAACATCACCCAAAAGGCGTTTGTGTTGCGTGGCAGTCCGCATGATTAATTCATCATACCCACAGCCTGCCATCATGGAAAAGCCACGTTTTTCACCGGTGTCTGTTTCCAATTCGCCAATATCAAACTTAAGCGTTAATGCTTCGTCGGTAATTTTGCAAAGTGCATGAGGTTCATTCGGCTCGTATAAATTCATAGCAAGTAAATTAGCGGTACCAGAAGGATAGGGAAGAATAGGAATATCGGTATACCGAAGTTCGTAGGCAACGGAAGAAATTGTGCCATCACCGCCACTTGCTACTACAAAATCATAGTTTGCAGCATCACCAAGCAAGGAAGGAAGGGGGGTATTTTCGCCAAAGGTTCGAATGGTAAATTCATCACCATCTTCGGCATACATGCGAACAAAATCATAAATAGCGCCATTGCGCAAGCCAGAACGTAAGTTATGTATGACAAGTACTTTCAAGCTAACCCCTTCTTGTTAGTATGCTATACATACTATATCGTGAGTAATGAAATATCGGTGCAAACTTATGCGCACTTTTAAAATGCACGAATAATTTGATTCCTCTTGGGGTACGCAATCCGTGTTCCTTCAGAGGGCGCACATTATGGAACGCAGTACGAGGAGAATGAATGCTCGTCGAAACCGACGCTCAATTACAAGAGTTTTTGTCCTTATGCGAAAAAAGCTCGTATATGGCTATTGATACTGAATTTTTACGCGAAAAAACTTATTATGCAAAACTTTGCTTAGTTCAGGTTGCTATTGAAGGCAGTGTTGCCATTATCGATCCGCTTACGATTACCGATCTAAGGGTTATGGCTCCCATCCTTCAAAACCAAAACATCGTGAAAATTTTCCATGCTTCGTCGCAGGATATAGAAATCTTGTATCACGAAACAGGAGTAGTTCCCACGCCAGTGTTTGATACACAGGTAGCAGCAGCTTTGTTGGGAAAGTCACAGCAAGCATCGTATGCGGCGCTCGTTCAATCGTTTTGTCAGGTTGCCTTGCCGAAAAAGGATTCTTTTACTGATTGGTCTCGTCGACCCTTAAGTGCTTCACAGGTGGAATATGCTGCCGATGACGTAACGTATTTACCAACCATCTATAACGACATGGTGAAAGAACTTACTGAAAAAGGTCGTCTCAGCTGGCTTGACGATGCGTTTGCAGAAATTTCTAATCCCAAAAAATATGAAATTGATCCGCGATCGCGCTATCGTAAACTCAAACGTGTCAATCAGCTTTCAGCCAGACAGATGGCTGCTGCACGAGAATTTGCAGCTTGGCGTGAGCTGCGTGCTCAAAAGTTAAATATTCCTCGTAAATGGGTAGTCTCTGATGAGCAAATTGTGGAAGCGTGCCGCCGTGAACCTACAAGCTTGGACGAGCTGTATATGGTACGTGGGTTGCGTGAATCACTTAAAGCAAATGATGCTCGACAGGTACTGCAACTCATTAAAAAGGGTCTTACCTGCCCTGAAGAAGACCTGCCGCAAACTAAAATTTCGCAACGAAGCGAAGCAAATGTTGATATCGCGGTGGATCTGATGAACGCCATCGTGCGCTTGCGGGCACGTGAAAATAAAATTGCACCGCAAACATTAGCGCCCCATGCAGAGCTTATGAAGCTTGCGCGCGGTCATGAAGAAGATTGCGAATTACTAAAGGGTTGGCGCTATCACGTGGTAGGAAAGGAGCTTTCAGAATTTCTTGAAGGTAAATTTTCTCTACAACTCATTGACGGAAATCTGAAAATTGTTCACGGAGATTAAAATAGTTTCCAATACCAGGTAAGCTAATAAACAACAATTTTTAGAAATAAGCTTTTCGAGGCAAGAATAAATAAAGCGTGCTTAAGAACAAGTATTGCGCGTTTTAAAGAGTAGGAGCGTACATGTATCTTCTTCTTATTGTGGTTACCCTTGCGATTGGTTTTGGCGCACAGGCTTATGTTAATCGTCAAATTAAAAAGTATTCCTATGTGCCCATTTCTAATGGTATGACTGGTTACCAGGTAGCGGTGGGCATGCTGCAGTACTACGGTATTTATAATGTACCGGTTCGCATGGGCCGTCCTGGTGAAAACTTCTTTAATCCAAAAGACAATTCCATCACGTTAGATCCTCAGTCGTACAATGGGGCATCCATTACGGCAACGGCTACGGCTTGTCATGAGGTGGGTCATGCCTGCCAGTATGCGCAGGGTTATGTACCTATTAAAATTCGTGGCGCTATGGTTCCGGTAGTTAACTTTGCCTCTAACACGTGGATTTTCCTTTTGCTTATTGGTATCTTCCTGAATATTGCTGGCCTGGTAGATCTTGCCATTATTTTCTATGCGTTTGCGGTTTTGTTCCAGCTGGTTACGCTTCCTGTTGAATTTAATGCCAGCCATCGTGCGCTTACCTATATGGAAACAACAGGTTTGCCAGGGGCTGAACGTACAGGAGCTTGGAATGTTTTGCGCGCTTGCGCCCTTACCTATGTTGCTGCGGCACTTGTTTCGGTACTGCAGCTGCTGTATTTGCTGGGTTCACGCGAAGAGTAAATGGATACTCGTATGAATTTTCAATCAACGTTTGGATTTTCCAATACCGATAGCTTAGAAACTGGTTCAGAAACAGTGCAGCCCGCTTCTCATAAGAAGCGGGCGCTTTCAGTATCTGCTGCAATTAGGCTTACTAAGTCATTGTTACAGGAACATACCTTTTGCATAGAAGGTGAAGTAAGCGAACTAAACAATAAGCCTGGCTACAAAGCGGTGTATTTCACCATCAAAGATGAAGATGCTTCGCTTCCGTGCCTCATGTGGAAAAATCGCTTCCAAGCAAGTGGGGTAGTGCTGAAAATTGGAGCAAAAGTTCAGGTAACGGGTAAATTTACGATTTTTGCACCAAAGGGACGTATGAATTTTGACGTATCCCATTTAGTGCTTGCGGGTGATGGTGATTTACGCGCGCGTGTTGCTCGGTTGGCCGAAAAGTTGAAGAACGAAGGGTTGATGGATTCTGCCCGAAAGCGTCCATTACCAGCAATGCCCCTTACTATTGGCCTGGTTACT
>OCHL01001001.1_pt1 | contig 20664 bp, 17 predicted proteins | sample 1538421 | NCBI WGS metagenome assembly OCHL01 (sample SAMN04571690, study PRJEB22368) | human gut metagenome | biome: human gut; material: stool | host: Homo sapiens | place: Luxembourg | collected 2012-06-01 | reverse complement strand
TGGAGGTGAACAGCATGGTGCCGATGCAGGGCAGCACGAACCGCAGCAGGCGGGAGTAGGTGAAATGGTCAGATAATTGGATTCTTTGCTTTGCCATGAAAAGTCCTTTCAATAAAACTTTGGTCATTCTTCGGGGCACTGCAAAAGGCCTTGCAGCTCCCGTTCAAAAAAGATGCACTGTTTTTCGCTCAGAGCAACCAGCGTCCTGCGGTCGAAATCGGCCAGCTGCAAAAGGCTGCGCTCCTCTGCCATCAGCAGCGGGGTGATCGCCTTGTGGCAGAAGGCCTCGCCCGCTGCCGTCAGCCGCACAGCTTTGCCGCTGCGGGCTCCGGGCCGCTGCTCCAGCTGCACAAAGCCCTTTTTCACAAGACCGGAGATGGTAAAATTGATGGTCTGCTTGGGGTACATCCACAGCGAGCAGATATCGTTCTGCGTGAGAATGGTGTCGGCCTCCCACAGGGAGTAGAGTACCCACAGCGCCGGGTCGGACAGACCGCAGTGCACAGCATAGGCGTGGTATTGCTCGTTCATGCGCTTGCAGAACTGGTTCAGCGCGATATTCTGCGCCTTTACTTCAGAGTCCATTCCCTCACTCCTTCCTATAGTCCAAGATTGGATTTTGCCAGCTGGGACAGTATAAATCCAAAATTGGACTTTGTCAAGGCTGATCTGCGGCAAAAAATAAAGTTATTGGGCCAAAGTTTAAGATTTGTCTATTTTCTAAATGCATCAAACCTGATAAAATGATAAATGTTCAAATTTGAAGGAAGGAGCTTTCCTGTTTTGCTGAAACGATTCTATACCGCCATCGTGCGCCGCCGCAAAGCGGTGCTGACGCTGTTCGCGCTGGCGGCTGTGCTGTGCGTGTTCGCCATGCGGCAGGTGCAGGTGGATTACGACATCAACGACTACCTGCCGCCGGATTCCCCCTCCACCACCGCCATCGAGGTGATGAACAGCGCCTTCACCGGCGGCATCCCGAACATGCGCGTCATGGTGCGGGATGTGACCATCCCTGAGGCGCTGGCGTACAAGGAACAGATCGCCGCCATCGACGGCGTGGCGTCCGTCACCTGGCTGGACGACAGTCTGGACGTGACGGTGCCCCTGCAGATGCAGGACACCGACACGGTGGAGACCTATTACAAAGACAGCTGCGCCCTGTTCACCGTGACGGTGGAGGACGCCAAACGGCTGGAAGCTGTGGATGCAGTGCGTGAACTCATCGGCGAGGACAATGCGCTGGCGGGCACGGCGGTATCCACGGCCGTTGCCACCAACTCTACCGTGACGGAGGTGGCAAAAATTGCCGCCATCGCGGTGGTGTACGTGCTGTTCATCCTGATCCTGACCACCGACTCCTGGGCCGAACCCGTTCTGGTGCTGGCAGGCCTTGGGACGGCCATCCTCATCAACAACGGCACGAACCTCATCTTCGGCACCATCTCCTTCGTCACCAACGCGGCAGGCAGCATTTTGCAGCTGGCGGTGTCGCTGGATTACTCGGTGTTCCTCATCCACCGCTTTGCCGAGTGCCGGGCGGCAGACCCGTCGGCCAGCCCCGAGGACTGCATGGTGGATGCCCTGTGCAGATCCACCGGCTCCATTTTGTCCAGCGGCCTGACCACGGTCATCGGCTTTCTGGCGCTGGTGCTCATGCAGTTCCAGATCGGCCCGGACCTCGGCCTTGCGCTGGCAAAGGGCGTGGTGCTGAGCCTTGTCACCGTGTTCACCTTCATGCCTGCGCTGACGCTGGCGTGCTACAAGTGGATGGATAAGACCCAGCACAAGCCGCTGCTGCCCAGCTTTGATAAGTTCGGCCGTTTCGTCTCCCGGGTGATGCTGCCCATGGCGCTGGTGCTGGCCATCCTGATGGTGCCCAGCTATCTGGCTTCCAACTCGAACCAGTACCACTACGGTGCGGCCCATATGTTCGGCACCAACACCCGTCTGGGCGCGGACACCGCCGCCATTGAGGGAATTTTCGGCAAGAGCGACACCTATGTGGTCCTCGTGCCGGAGGGCGACACTGCCACGCAGGCCGAGCTTTCAGATGCGCTGCATGCCATCCCGGAGGTGACCGGCATCCTTTCCTACGTGGACAACGCGGGCGCTTCCATCCCGCCGGAGTTCGTGCCCGCCGATACCCTCAAGCTGCTGGTCTCCGGTGGCTACACCCGCCTTGTGCTTACCGTGGACGCCGACACCGAGGGTGACGCGGCCTTTGCGCTGGTGGAGACCGTGCGTGCCACGGTGCAGCAGTATTACCCGGACAATTATTATCTGGCCGGGCAGGGCGTGAGCACCTACGACCTGATGGACACCATCACCGCCGACATGGTCAAGGTGAATCTGCTGGCCATTGGTGCGGTGTTCCTGATTTTGCTGCTCATGAAGCGGCAGCTGCTTCTGCCCATCATTCTGGTGCTGAGCATCGAGACGGCCATCTGGATCAATCTGGCCATCCCGTATTTCCGGGGGCAGTATGTATTCTACATCGCCTATCTTATCATCAGCTCGGTGCAGCTGGGCGCCACGGTGGACTACGCCATTTTGTTCTCCGACCGCTATCAGGAGTTCCGGGAGACCCTGGGCCGCAAAGAAGCCGTTGCGGCCACGGTGTCCGCCGTGACCACCTCGGTGAGCACCACCGGCAGCGCCATGGCCGTGGTGGGCTTTTTGATGGGGGCCATCTCCACGAACCAGCTGCTGGGCCAGCTGGGCAACTTTTTGGGCGTGGGCAGTCTGGTCTCGCTGGCCATCGTGCTGCTGGCCCTGCCGGGCTTTTTGTACCTGGCCGACCCGCTCATTATCAAGGAGAAAAAACAGCCGAAGGAGGCTTGAACCATATGAAACAGCAATTTGTGCGCCGGGTGTCGGCGCTGGCGCTGGCCGGGTGCCTGCTGGTGGGCAGCAGCCTGCCGGCCTTTGCCGCGGCATCCACCGCGAAAGAAGAAGTGATCTATGCAAATCTGACGGCCTCCGGTGAGGTGACCGGTGTGTATGCCGTCAACAGCTTTGCGGTGCAGGCGGGCGACACCGTCACCGACCACGGCAGCTACACCGCCGTGCGCAACATGACCACGAACGATGCCGTCAGCCAGAGCGGCGACACCGTCACGGTGAACGTGACCGAGGACGGCAAGCTCTATTATGAGGGCACCATGGACGCCGCCACGGCGCTGCCCTGGGTCGTCAAGCTGACCTATACGCTGGACGGGCAGGAAATTTCACCCGACGAGCTGGGCGGCAAGAGCGGTGCCCTTGCCATCCGGCTGCAGGTGAGCCGTGACCCGGACTACACCGGAGACTTTTTTGACAAATACGCCCTGCAGGTGACCATGAGTCTGGACACTGACCTTGCCCGAAACATTGAAGCCCCGGGTGCCACCGTGGCGAACGTGGGCAGCAAAAAGCAGCTGTCCTACATCCTGCTGCCGGGCGCGGACAGCGATGTGACCGTCACCGCCGACGTGACCGATTTTGTCATGGATGCCGTTTCGCTGAACGGCGTGCGGCTGAACCTGAACCTCGACCTCGGGGACGTGGACCTGACCGGCATGCTGGACCAGCTGCAGAACGGCTCGGTGCAGCTGGACGACGGTGCCAACGCACTGGCCGACGGTATTGCACAGGTGCAGGCGGGCATTGATACCCTGAACGGCAATTCCGGTGCCTTGACCGGCGGTTCCGCGCAGGTGCGCGCCGCCCTCACCCAGATGCAGACCGCGCTGAACGGCATCTCGGCTTCCACCGACGAGCTGAACACCCTGCTGGATGCATCCACCCAGATCAAAAACGGCATTGCACAATTGGACGAGGGCGCGGCCCAGCTGGAACAGCAGGTGAGCTTTGAAGCTTACAAAGCCATCCTCAAGGAGAACGGCCTCGACCTTGACGTGGTGAAGGACGGCAATGCCAAAGCCATTGCCCAGCTGGAACAGCTCTCCAAGCTGATGCCGCAGCTGAAAGATGTCATTCTGCTGCTGCAGGGCTCCACGGCCAACATCGACGCGATGCAGACCTACCTCGACACGGTCAACGGAGGCATTGCCCAGCTGCACGAGGGCAGCAGCACCCTGAACAGCAGCTACGGCGAATTTGACGCGGACGTGCAGCAGCTGGCCGGTGTGCTCACCGGGATGCTGGGCAATCTCTCGGTTCTCACCGACGGCGTGAACCAGCTTGCCAGCCAGTACGCGAAGCTTGACGACGGCCTGAACGCCTACACCGGCGGCGTGGCCCAGTTGAAAGCAGGTGTTGCTCAGCTGGCCGAAGGCGCTACACAGCTGACCGGCGGCACCGGCGAGCTGCGGGACAACGTCTCCGGCATCGACATGGGCGATGAGCTGGACAGCCTGCTGGCAAGCCTTTCCGGCAGCGGGGAAGCAGTGAGCTTCACTTCGGCGGAGAACACCGACGTGAGCGCGGTGCAGTTTGCATTGCAGACTACTGCCATCACCGCTCCGGAACCGGCTGCCGAGCCGGAAGCGGAGCCTGTGGTGCTCAACTTCTGGCAGAAGCTGCTCAAGTTGTTTGGGCTGTATAAGGGATAATAAGCAAAAAGAAGCCGTGCACTGCACGGCTTCTTTTGTTATTCAAAATGATATTCCACCAGCTCACAATTCTTGATGCCGGCCATGGCGTACTCCTCGTTCGTCATGTCGTAGAAATAGGACTGCACCACCCGGGCGATGCCGTTGTGGGCCACCAGCAGGTAGGTTTTATCGGTGTCGGCCTTCAGCTCGTCCAGCAGGTTATAGATGCGCTGGGCCAGCTGCATCATGCTCTCGCCGCCGTCGTACCGGTCGGCAAAGTGGGTCTTGGAAACGCGGAACTCTCCGCCGTTGCGGGGCGTGCCCTCGTATTTGCCAAAGCACTGCTCCCGCAGGCGTGGCTCACACCGGGCGGGCAGGCCGGTGGCGTCCGCAATGGCCTTGGCGGTGTCGGCGGCGCGGGACAGGGGAGAGTACAAAATTTCGTCGATGTGCACCCCGCTGGCTTTCACTCTCTCGCCCAGTTGGCGCGCCTGCTGGCGGCCCCGCTCGGTGAGGGGGCTGTCGGTCATGCCGCAGATCTTGTTCTCCACGTTCCACACGGTCTCGCCGTGGCGGGTGAAATAAATTTTATGCATGGGCACTCCTTACTTGCTGTAGCCTGCTTCGATCTCCCGGATGCGGGTGTAGAAAAAGTCGTTGGCAGGGGTGGGCAGGCCGTATTTCTTAGCCCGCTGGCGCACTACGCCTGCGAACTCGTCCACTTCGGTCAGACGCTTTGCCAGCACATCCTGCCGCATACTGGGCATTCCCTCGGGGTTAAAGGTGGGCATCATGGCGTCGAGGAACTTCACGTCGTTGTCCGGCGGCAGGGGCACGCCCTCGAGGTTGGCAAGTTTTATCACTTCCTGCATGGCTTTGCGCATCATGTCCTGTGCTTCGCCGCTCTGGCGCAGGCCGCCGTAAGGCAGGTCGAAGGCAGCAGCGGCCTGATTCAGGCCGTCGTTCACCATCAGCTTGTTCCACTGCTTATAAAGGATATCACTGCAGGGCTCGTTGGCAATGCCGCAGGCGTCCAGATAGGCGGCTACGGCCTGCACGCGGGGCGTCATTTCGCCGCTGCGCTCGCCAAACTGAATTTTGCCCGCCTGATTGAACACCAGCGTGCGCCCGGTGCGGGTGGCATCCATGCCGATGGCCACGCTCCACAGGGTGTGGCCGGGGTAGGCGGCTTCAATGTGCTCCTCGCTGGTGATGCCGTTCAGCACGCTGAGGATGACCGTATCCGGGCCCACGAAGTTTGCCATATCCTGGATGGCCTGCTCCAGCACGGTGGCCTTGACGGCGACGAGAAGCAGGTCCACCGGTTTGCCCTCGGCGGGGGTGACGTAGGAAAATTTGCATTCCTCGCCGTTGCACACCACCGGCTCGGCGGCGTAGCGGGCAATGCGGCCTTCGTCGGCGATGATCTGCACGCCGGGCATTTTGCGCCCGAACAGGATGCCCAGGGCGCCCAGCCCGATCAGGGCAGAAGTTTCGATCTTTTTCATGTGTTCCTCCTGATTTATGCTTTTTTCAGCGTGCCGTCTGCGGCAAGGGCAACGGTGTCGCCCTCGTCGATGCCAAGGCGGGTGAGCTCTTTGTCCGGGTAAGGCAGAATGCGGGTGTTCCCGGCGGCATCGGCCAGCATGACATCGCACAGCACCGGCTGCCCGGCAGGCAGTTCTTCGCAGCCGTACATCTGCTCGTCGATGCGCAGAACGCGGTAGGTAGTCTCCATAGCAGCTAAACTCCCTTTTGGAAATACATCATTTTTATTATAAAGCCCGCCGGTGGGCGCGTCAACCGCATTCGGCTTGACAGCCGGCCGACGAAATTGATAAAATAGTTGTAATTTGGAAAACGGAGGATGCACATGAATATCACGGAACTGCGTTATCTGGTGGCCATCCGCAAGTGGGGCTCGGTGAGCGCGGCGGCAAAGCAGCTGTATGCGGCGCAGCCCAACGTCAGCAAGGCACTGAAAAATCTGGAGGAAGAATACGGCATCCGTATCTTTGAGCGCTCCTCCACCGGCATGATCCCCACCGAACAGGGACGGCATTTTATCCGGCAGGCAGAGCGGGTGCTGGACGAGGTGGACCGGTTGGATCTGGATGCCCGCAGTCGGCAGAGCAGCTGTGCGGAGCTGCGGGTGGTGCTGCCCCACGCCACCTATGCTTCCTACGCGACAGTGGATTTCCTGCAGCAGGCGGCGGAAAGCGAACAGCTGCGGGTGCACATCCGGGAGACCGGTGCCATGGAAGCGCTGGACTTCGTGCTGCGGCGGGGCTACCATCTGGCCCTGCTGCGCTACGCGGAGGAGGACGAGGATTACTACCACCGCTACTGCGACCGTCACGGCCTGCACCGGGAGCCGGTGATGGAATTTGAATACCGGCTGCTGACCAACCGCGAAGGCCCGCTGGCAAAGTGCGAAGTGACCGACATCACCCAGCTGAACAGCTATATGGAGGTCCTGCACGGTGATTTCCAGCTGCCCGGCGGCGAGGACAGCGGCCTGCGCTGGCATACGAACCCGAACCGCCGCATCCATGTCTACGAGCGGTGCAGCCAGTTCTCCATTCTGCAGAACTTGCCCAGCGCCTATATGTGGGCTTCGCCCATGCCAAAGCGTGCGCTGGAACAATACCATCTGGTGCTGAAAAAATGCCCTGCCCAGCGCCAGCGCATGAAGGATGTTCTGGTCTATCCGGACAGGGGGACCCTGCGCCCGGAGGAACAGACCTTTGTGCAGCTGCTGCATAAGCAGGCCGCCCTCACCGTGAAGTGAGCGGAAAAGCGGCCCTTCGGGGCTCTGCACTGGCAAAGAACTGGCAAAACATTCGCCTGCGAAAAAACGGAAAAAGCAAAGAAACTTCACCGCAGACCCGTGCGCCTTTGACACGCGGGTCTGCTTTTTTGCGCACGTTCGACTGAAAAATACACGCAGAAGCGGCTAAAAATCTTTGCGGCCAGATGCTTTTTGATATGCCCCCATATCAGAACCATATTATCACTTTTATGAAAAATATGTTAACATGAAGGCAGAAAGTTGGCTGGGATAAATGGAAATTCTGGAGATTGTTTCCATTTGACTCCAGCAAAGAGAAAAAGGAGGTTTCTGGTATGATCAGTTTCTTACTCTGTCTGGCGATCCTGATCGTGGGCTACTTTGTCTATGGTAAGATCGTGGACAACACCTTCGGCCCGGACGACCGTGAAACGCCTGCTGTGCGCATCAATGACGGTGTGGATTACGTTGTGATGCCCCAGTGGAAGCTGTTCCTCGTTCAGCTGCTGAACATCGCCGGCCTTGGCCCCATTTTTGGTGCCATGCAGGGCGCATTGTGGGGCCCGGTGGTCTTTTTGTGGATCACCTTCGGCACCATCTTTGCGGGCGGCGTGCACGACTACTTCTCCGGCATGATGAGTGAGCGCAACGACGGTGCTTCCATCGCTGAGATCACCGGCAAATACTTAGGTCCTGTGATGCAGAACGTCATGCGCGTGTTCTCGGTGGTGCTGCTCATCATGGTGGGCACCGTGTTCGCGGTGGGCCCCGCCGGTTTGATCGTGGAGCTGTGCCATCAGAGCGGCGCTTCCGGCGTGCTCACCTCGCTGCTGTTCTGGCTCATCATCATTCTGGTGTACTACTTCATCGCGACCTTTATTTCCATTGACGCGGTCATCGGCAAAATTTACCCGGTGTTCGGCATCTGCCTCATCATCATGGCCATCGGCGTCATCTTCGGCATCTTCACCAACCCCGACTACACTATCCCTGAGATCTGGGAGCACTTCGGCAGCATGCATCCGTCGGGCACCCCCATCTGGAGCTTCATGTTCATCACGGTGGCCTGCGGTGCGATCTCCGGCTTCCACTCCACCCAGTCGCCCCTGATGGCCCGCTGCATGAAAAGCGAGAAGCAGGGCCACTTCGTGTTCTACGGTGCCATGGTGTGTGAGGGCGTCATCGCTCTGATCTGGGCCGCAGCGGGCTGCAGCCTGTACACCGTGACCAACGGCAAGATGACCGGCCTGGCCGAAGCGCTGGCCATGGGTCAGTCCAAAGCCATTTACGACGTCTGCTCCAAGACCATGGGCGGCGTGGGCATCGCGCTGGCCATGATCGGCGTGGTGGTTTGCCCCATCACCTCCGGCGATACCGCCTTCCGTTCCGCCCGCCTGACCCTGGCCGACTGGTTCAAGATCGACCAGGACAGCTACGCAAACCGCCTGAAGCTCTGCATCCCCGTTCTGGGCGTGGGCGCTTTCCTTGGCATCGGCAACGCGCTGGGCTTCATCAACTACACGGTCATCTGGCGCTACTTCAGCTGGACCAACCAGACCCTGGCCATGATCGTTCTGTGGGCGGCTTCCATGTATCTCTTTAAGGAAAAGAAGAACTACTGGATCACCGCTGTGCCCGCCACCTTCATGAGCGCAGTGTCCTGCACCTACTTCGTGCTGGCACCCGAGTGCCTGGGCGGCATGCTGAACAGCAAGACCGCCGAGGGCGCCACCATCTACAACACCGCAGTGGCATACCCCGTTGGCATCATCTTTGCCATTGCGATGCTGGCCATCTTCATCCACGCCACGAAGAAGGCGGCACAGAAAGCCTAAGATATATACAAACATATATACAATAATCTCCTAAACAAGGCGCTCTCCGCAAAAACAGCTTGGCGGAGGGCGCCTTGCGTTTTGCGGCATTTCGGGCAGAGAATCCACGATTGCAGGAGAAATTCAAAAACCTTTGAACAAATTGCACAAAAACGGACCAAAAAGTTTGGCAACGGCAACTTTGACGGTTCCCGGAAAAGGTCCTTTGCCCGCCGACTAAAGAAATTTGCCGAAAGGACGCCAAAAAATCTTTGCTGCCATTCCAAAACTGAATGAGGCTATATATTTTTTGATATGGGAGCCATACCAGAAAAATATTAACACACTTATGAAAAAAGTGTTAACATGAAGCCAGAGATTGGTCAAAGCGGCGGCCAGGCACGCAAAATGCTGGCTGCGGCTGAAAATCAAAAAGGAGGTTTCTGGTATGATTAGTTTCTTACTCTGTCTGGCGCTCTTGATCATCGGCTACTTTGTCTATGGCAAGATCGTTGACAACACGTTCGGCCCGGACGACCGCGAAACTCCTGCTGTGCGCATCAACGACGGCGTTGACTACGTCGTGATGCCCCAGTGGAAGCTGTTCCTGGTCCAGCTGCTGAACATTGCAGGTCTGGGCCCCATCTTTGGTGCACTGCAGGGTGCTCTGTGGGGCCCCGTGGTGTTCCTGTGGATCACCTTCGGCACCATCTTTGCAGGTGGCGTGCATGACTACTTCTCCGGTATGATGAGCGAGCGCAACGATGGCGCATCCATCGCTGAGGTCACCGGCCGTTACCTGGGCCCTGTGATGCAGAACATCATGCGTGTGTTCTCTGTGGTGCTGCTGATCATGGTCGGTACCGTGTTCGCAGTCGGCCCTGCAGGCCTGATCGTTACCCTGTGCAGCGAGAACGGTCTGGACGGCGTGATGACCCAGACGCTGTTCTGGCTGATCATCATCCTGGTGTACTACTTCATTGCAACCTTTATCTCCATTGATGCCATCATCGGCAAGATCTACCCCGTGTTCGGCATCTGCCTGATCATTATGGCTGTTGGCGTTATCTTTGGTATCTTCACCAACCCCAACTACACCATCCCCGAACTGTGGAATAACTTCCACAGCATGCATCCGTCGGGCACCCCGATCTGGAGCTTCATGTTCATCACCGTCGCCTGCGGCGCTATTTCCGGCTTCCACTCCACCCAGTCGCCCCTGATGGCGCGCTGCATGAAGAGTGAGAAGCAGGGTCACTTCGTGTTCTACGGCGCAATGGTCTGCGAGGGCGTCATCGCTCTGATCTGGGCCGCTGCCGGCTGCGCACTGTACAACATCACCGACGGCAAGATGACCGGTCTGGCAGAAGTCCTGAAGGGCGGCCAGTCTGCTGCTATCTACGATGTCTGCAAGAACACCATGGGCGGTATCGGCATTGCACTGGCAATGATCGGCGTCGTCATCTGCCCCATCACCTCGGGTGATACCGCCTTCCGTTCCGCTCGTCTGACTCTGGCTGACTGGCTCCACATTGATCAGGACAGCTGGGTCAACCGCCTGAAGCTCTGCATCCCCGTTCTGGGCGTGGGCGCTTTCCTGGGCATCGGCAATGCGCTGAAGCTGATCGACTACACCGTGATCTGGCGTTACTTCAGCTGGACCAACCAGACTCTGGCCATGATCGTCCTGTGGGCTGCTTCCATGTACCTGTTCAAGGAGAAGAAGAACTACTGGATCACCGCCGTGCCTGCAACCTTTATGAGCGCTGTGTCCTGCACCTACTTCGTGCTGGCACCTGAGTGCCTGGGCAAGATGATCAATACTTATGCAGACGGCAAGCTGGTTGCTTACAACACCGCCGTTGCATACCCCGTTGGCATCATCTTCGCAATTGCAATGCTGGCGCTCTTCATCCATGCCACCAAGAAGCACACCGCTTCTCAGAAGGCATAAGGATGTCTGCCGCACCGCATAAGCCTTGAATTCTGACACCCCCGCCGCTGCACCCCGCAGTGACGGGGGTGTTTTGGCATAACCAACAAACCTTTTGTGCAAATCTTAGCAGCAGAAGGGGTTGCATTTCAGTGCCGGCAGTGCGAAAATAGAACTGGCAATTTTTATAGGGCTGGCGGCGGTAATACCGCCCGCAGGCCCGCCGCTGCAGCTGCCTTGGCAGCCGGTGCGGCACAGCAGAAATAACAGTAAAGAAGGGAACTTCCATGATTTTCAAACCTGCACAGCTGGGCATGGCAAAACTGGACAAACAGGAGCTGGTGGAGGACAAAAAGTCCTGCCGCAAGATCGGCCCCTGCGGCGTCGGCAAAAAGGCACTGTACCTCAACAGCTTTTACATTGATCGCCGATATTACCTGCCCTACGGCAGCATTTCCCGCGTGTTCAAGCGGGTGGCCATGAGCTCCGGCGGCTTCAGCGGCAAAGGCATGTTCGCCTCCATGGCCTACCTGGTGGTAGAGTACGACGGCGGCAAGCAGAAGCAGTGCAACTTCAAGGATGAGCGCGATGTGGACAAGCTGCTGGAAGTGCTGGCAAAGGAACAGCCGCAGATCCCGCTGCTGAGCGAGGCCGGTGCGCAGGCGCTGGAGAAAAAGGCAGCCGAAAAGGCGGCCCGCAAGCTGCCGGAAAGTGAGCTGACCGACGAAGCCCGCCACAGCATCACCCAGCTGCGCAAGGCGAAGGAGTATCTGGAGGCAAAGCCCGAACTTTCCGACGAGCTCAGCGCCGCCGAGCGCCGCAAGCGCGCCCAGCTGCAGAGCAAGCCGGTGTACCGCTATGTGGCACTGGCCATCTTCATCTTCGGTATTTTGTCGGCAGCCTATGGCCTGTATGCCATCACCAGCCACACCGGCAGTTATGGCATCTACTTTGCGCTGTTCGGCTTTGCGGCCATCTTCCTGTTCTCCAGCTACAACATGCTGCCCACGGCCCGCAACAACCACAGCGCCATCATGAAGCGGGCCGACAAGGCCGAAGCCGCCATGGCCGAGTATGTCAAGCACTACCCGGGCGGTGCCTTCCCGGTGGCAAGTTATTACGCCCACCCCATCGTGCTCAAGCAGATGACCGACGCCATTGAGGAGGGCCGTGCCGCCACCGTGCCGGAAGCCCTTGCCGCCGTGGAAAAGCGCCTGCAGTCCCTGAACGCCGATGTGCAGGTGGAGCAGGAGGAGTACGACGAAGTGGTGGTCATCAAGGCCATGTTCCTCAACCATGATTATCAGTAAATGATTTAGAATTGCCGACGCGTGCGCTTTGGCAATATCAGCGGAAAAATTATTTTTATTTTTACAACACCGGAAAATCTGCGGATTTTCCGGTGTTGTTTTTTCACGAGAAGGGCTCAAACCGGGAAATGATGTGCCGCCCGTCGCCGCTTGAAAAGCTCGCCCTTTGGGAGAGCAGGCGCAGCGAACGCTGCGACTGAGAGGGTTTGCGGCAGCTAATGCCTTGCGCGGCGAAAAGGTTCGTTTTATAATGAAAAAAGAGAGTATTTTGCACCCACGAGTGGAGGAAACAGCTATGGATATGGTCACCCTTGGCAGCACCGGCATCACGGTGAACAAAAACGGCTTCGGCGCGCTGCCCATCCAGCGCATCTCGCAGGAGAACGCCGTCTATCTGGCCCGCAAGGCCTACAAGGCGGGCATCCGCTTTTTCGACACCGCCCGCGCCTACACCGACAGCGAGGTGAAGCTGGGCGAAGCCTTTGACGGCATCCGCACGGAGGTGTACATCGCCACCAAGACGGCGGCGCAGAACGCTGAGGACTTCTGGAAAGACCTGCACACTTCGCTTGCCAACCTGCGCACCGACTACATCGACCTTTACCAGTTCCACAACCCGGCCTTCTGCCCGAAGCCCGGCGACGGCTCCGGCCTCTACGAGGCCGCACAGGAGGCCAAAGCCAAAGGCATGATCCGGCACATCGGCATCACGAACCACCGTCTGGCGGTGGCCCACGAGGCCATTGACAGCGGCCTGTACGAGACGCTGCAGTTCCCGTTCAGCTATATCTCCGGTGAGCAGGAGCTGGAACTGGTGAACAAGTGCAAGGCCGTCAACATGGGCTTTATCGCCATGAAGGGCCTATCCGGCGGACTCATCACCAACAGCGCCGCCGCCTACGCCTTTGAAGCCCAGTACGACGGCGTGCTGCCCATCTGGGGCGTGCAGCGCGAAAAAGAGCTGGACGAGTTCCTCTCTTACATTGACAACCCGCCCCGCATGACCGATGCCATCCGCGCCGTCATCGACCACGACCGCGCCGAGCTGTGCGGCGAGTTCTGCCGGGGCTGCGGCTACTGCATGCCCTGCCCGGCGGGCATCGAGATCAACAACTGTGCCCGCATGAGCCTGCTGCTGCGGCGTTCGCCCTCGGCCGAGCACCTCAGCCCCGCAGGGCAGGCCAAGATGAAAAAGATCGAGAGCTGCCTGCACTGCAACCAGTGCAAAGCCAAGTGCCCCTATGGACTGGATACGCCCGCCCTGCTGGCCCGCAACTACGAGGACTACAAGCGGGTGCTGGCGGGCGAAGTGAAAGTTTAAGGATAAAGCAAAAAGCTCCTGTCCGTTCGGACAGGAGCTTTTTGTTATCGCTGTTTGTAAAAATTTGTTTGTCGCGGCCCGCAGGCCGCGACAAACGTGAGATAAAAAATAAAATTTCCGCTAAGATAGCCAAAGCGCACGCGGCGACTATTTCAAATCATACGGCGGCCTTCGGTTTTTCAAAGATCTTCATGGACTCTTTGTAGCAGTGGGCGAAGTATGCAATTTCGGCCAGAGCCGTCAGTGCCCAGCTGCAGGGATACAGCGCATACAGCGAGGGGATGGTGTGGAAGTGGGCGAAGATAGTGTACACCCAGATCACCCGGAACACACAGGAACCCAGGATCACGATGATGGTGGGCACCACCGTTTTGCCCAGCCCGCGGGACGCCGCGATGGTGCAGTCCATGAAGGCCGAGATGCAGTAGGCAAAGCCCATGACGCCCACGCGCTTCATGCCCGCGTCGATGACGGCGCTCTCGGTGGTGAACAGGGCAAGGAAGGTGCGGCCAAAGAAGAACAGCCCGCCGCCTAAGAGCAGCCCCACGCCGAAGGAATAGGCAAGGCTGATGAAGTAGCTTTTCTTCACACGGTCGGGCTTGCCCGCACCGTAGTTCTGGCTCATAAAGCTGGCGCAGGCCATATAGAAGGCCGCCATGCAGTCGTAGATCATGGCGTCGGCGTTGGCGGCGGCACTGTTGCCCTTGACCATGAGGGAGTCGAAGGAGTTGACGCCCGCCTGAATGAACAGATTCGCAATGGCGAAGATGGCGTTCTGGAACCCGGCGGGCACGCCCAGACCCAGAATGCTTTTGGTGGTGGCGGCATCAAGGTGCAGCTTTTTGCGGTCCAGCCGGTAGCAGTCCTGCACCTTCGTCAGCGCCCGCAGGATGAGCCCGGCCGAGACGCACTGGGAAATGGCGCTGGCCAGCGCCACGCCCATCACGCTCAGCTGGCACACGATGACGAAGAACAGGTTCAGCGCGATGTTCAGCGCACCCGCGATGGACAGATACAGCAGCGGCTTTTTGGTGTCGCCGATGGCGCTGAACACCGCGTTGCCGAAGTTGTAGAGCGCCAGCGCCGGCATACCCAGGAAGTACACCCGCAGGTAGAGGATGGCACCGGGCAGCAGGTCGTCTTTCGTGTTCAGCAGCCGCAGCATGAAGGGCGAACCCAGCAGGCCGATGGCCAGCAGCACCACGCCTGCGATCAGGCTGACGATGGCCGCCGAGTGCACCGTCTTTTCCACGTCGCGGGCGTGCCGTGCACCGTAAAAGCGGGCCACCAGCACATTGATGCCGTTGCTCAACCCGATGAGAAAGCCGGTGAACAAGGTGACGAGGATGCTGGTGGAACCCACCGCACCCAGCGCCGTGGAACCTGCAAACCGACCCACCACGGCCACGTCCGACATGTTGAACAGCACCTGCAGCAGGTTGGAGAGGGCCAGCGGCAGGCTGACCAGAAAGATCTGCTTTGCCAGCGGGCCTTCGGTCAGTGTTTTGGTAGATGAACTCATATTCTCTTTCTTATCCTTTAGTCAAATCCAGACCGTGCCCGCGCACACCGGGGCACAGCTCTATTATAGAGGGCGGCAGAACTTTTGCAAGATGCAAAACGAAAAAAGCCGCCGCGCTTTCAAAACGCAGCAGCTCTTTTCACGGAATATGGACTCAGCCCAGGTCTTCGCCGTTCGTGGCGATGACCTGCTTGTACCAGTTGAAGCTCTTTTTCTTATAGCGATTGCCGGTGCCGGAACCGTCGTCGTTGCGGTCCACGTAGATGAAGCCGTACCGCTTGCGCAGTTCGCCGGTGGTGAAGGACACCACGTCGATACAGCCCCAGGGGGTGTAACCCATCAGGTCCACGCCGTCCAGCTCCACGGCCTTCTTCATCTCCTCGATGTGGGCACGCAGGTAGTCGATGCGGTAGCTGTCGTCGCAGGTGTGGTCGGGCTTCAGCTCGTCGATGGCACCAAAGCCGTTCTCCACGATGAACAGCGGCTTCTCGTACCGCTCGTAGAGGGTGTTCAGCGAGTAGCGCAGACCCACCGGGTCGATCTGCCAGCCCCAGTCGCTGGCCTTGACGTAGGGGTTCGGCACGGTGTGGGTGTTACCGCCGCTCACGCCGTCGCTCTCCACCTCCACGTCCGACCGCACCGCGTTGGACATGTAGTAGCTGAAGCCGACGTAATCCACCGTACCGGCCGCGAGAACGGCCTCATCGCCCGGCTCCATCTCCGGTGCGGTGCCCTCGCGGGCCCACTCCTTCTTCGCGTAGGCGGGGTAGTGGCCGCGGCAGTGCACGTCGCTGAAGTAGAACCGCTCGTGCATGGATTCCAGTGCCATCATCACGTCGTCCGGGTTGCAGGAGTAGGGATAGTAGGGCACGAAGGAGCACATGCAGCCGATCTTGAAATTAGAGTTGATCTTGTGGCCTTCCGTCACCACCATGGCCGAAGCCACCAGCTCGTGGTGCACCACCTGATACAGGGCCTTCTTCTTGTTCTCGAACAGGGAGAAGCGCACGCCGGAGTTGGTCCAGCCGAAGATATCGTTGGCGGTGTTGGACTGATTGTTGATCTCGTTGAAGGTCATCCAGTACTTGACCTTGTTTTTGTAGCGCTGCATCACCGTGGCGGCGTAGTGCACAAAGAAGTCGATCGTCTGCCGGTTCATCCAGCCGCCGTACTCTTTGGCGAGGGCGTAGGGCATCTCAAAGTGGCTCAGGGTGACCACCGGCTCGATGCCGTACTTCAGCAGCTCGTCGAACAGGTCATCGTAGAACTGCAGGCCTGCTTCGTTGGGTTCGCGCTCGTCGCCCCGGGGGAAGATGCGACTCCAGGAAATGGAGGTGCGGAAGCACTTGAAGCCCAATTCCGCAAACAGCTTCACGTCCTCTTTGTAGGTGTGGTAGAAGTCGATGCCCTCGTGGTTGGGGTAATGTTCACCGGGCAGCACGCCGTCGGTGATGCGGCGGGCCACACCGTGGGCACCGCCGGTCATCACGTCGCTGACGGACGGGCCGCGGCCATCGGCATCCCAGCCGCCTTCCAGCTGATGGGCAGCCACTGCGCCGCCCCACAAAAAGTTTTCAGGAAGCATGTTGTTTCTCCTTTTGGTTCATGGATCAGTTGTTTTTGGGTTCCTTTTCGTCGCAGCCCACGATCTGCACCAGAATGATGGTGACGATGATGGTCGCCAGCACACCGATCATCATGCCGGTGAAGGAGGACGGGTTTGCGTCGCTCATGGCATTGACGGTGGTCAGCAGGCCGGGCAGACCGGCGTAGACGTAGTACTTGGTGTTGAAGAAGCTGATGATGAGGGCACCGATGGCGCCGCCCACGCAGCCGCAGACAAAGGGTTTCTTCAGGCGCAGGGTCACGCCGTAGATGGCGGGCTCGGTGATGCCGAAGATGCCGGTCAGGCCAGCGGACAGAGACACGTTCTTGATGTCAGCCTTCCTGGTCTTGAGGAACACGCCGAAGCAGGCAGCGGCCTGTGCAATGACGGCGCAGGTCTGGAAGGCCTGGAAGGAATCGCAGCCGTAGTTTGCGAAGTTGGCCAGGCACATCGGGGTGACGCCCCAGTGCACGCCGAAGATGACGAACACCTGCCAGATGCCGCCCACCAGAATGGCAGCCAGTGCGGGGACGGTGTTGACGAGGAAGTTGTAGGCGTTGGCGATGCCGGTGGCCAGCATGTCAGAGACCGGTCCGATGACCAGAATGGTCAGGGGCACCATGATGACGGTGCAGATGAAGGGCACAGCCAGAGCCTTGATGATGTCGGGCAGGTGCTTGTTCAGCCAGCGCTCCAGATAGCTCAGCACCAGCACGAGGAACAGCGGGGGCAGAACGGTGGAGGTGTAGGTGGTCTGGCTCATGGGGAAGGCCAGGAACTTGACCGTCTCACCGGAAGCGATGCGGGCCGCGATGGCACCCCAGTCGGAGTTGACCAGTGCCAGACAGCACCACATGGCGATGAAGGTGTTGCACTTGAAGTGCTTGGAGGCGGTGACGGCGATCATCACCGGCAGGAAGGTGAAGGGCGTCCAGCTGATGAAGCTGAGCACCGAGTATGTACCGGTCTCGGCAAAGGCGGGCGCAAAGTGGGTGATGATGATCAGCGCGCCCTGCACCAGACCTGCCGCCGCCAGAATGTACACGAAGGGGGCAAACACGGCGGACATGGTGGCGATGATGCGGCTGCCGATGCCCTGTTTGGTCTGCGGGGCGTCGGCGGCGTTCTCGTCCAGGTCCAGCAGCTGGGCCAGGGCTTCGTAAACGTCCTTGGCGTGGGTGCCGATGACCACCTGATACTGGCCGCCGCTCTCCATCACCTTGATGACGGCGGGCATCTCAGAGATGCGCTGGGTCACTTCGGCGGAGGGGGTTTCCTTCAGCACCAGGCGCAGGCGGGTGGCACAGTGGGCCGCACTGATGATGTTGTCCTTGCCGACGGCGTCGCAAATGTCGGCGGCAAGCTTGGGGTAATCGCGGATCGTGGTTGCCATGATGTTCTCTCCTTTTCATCGTATACAGGGGGTTCCTTGTGGCTTCATTATACCGGAGAGGACCGCGCTTTGTCAGGGCTTTTCTGTCGCAAAAAACAAAGGATACGGAGAAAAAACAGCTTGTTTTTTTGCAAGATGGATACAAACAACTGTACAATCTGCCAGCATCACTCCAGCAGACGGTTGTACACCCGGTGGGCCAGCGCTTCCAGCAGGTAGAGTGCGGGCATCTGGCTGGTCAGGTCGTATTTCTCGCTGCCCACCCGGCGGGCAGTGGTGTAATACGGCAGGGTCATGTCGGCCATTTTGGCCAACGTGCTCTGGGGCGAGCTGGTGATGGCGATCAGGCTGCAGCCCCGGGCCTTGAACTGCTGGGCCAGATGCAAAATCTGCACCGTCTCGCCGGAGACGGACAGCAGCACGGCGGTCATGGTCACATTGGGCGTGACCGTCACCGGGTAGAAGGGGTCGGTGACGCTGAGGGCAAACTTGCCCAGATTGGACAGATACCGTGCGCCATACTCCGCCATGCTGCCGGAGTTGCCGATGCCCACCAGAAACACCCGCTCGGCCCGGGCGATGAGCCCGGCGGCTTCGTCCAGCGCGGCGTCGTACTCCGGCGTGCCCACCCGCCACAAAAAGTTCTGCAGCTCGTTCAGGGTGTCGGGCAGATGAGTCTCCTGGTTGGTGCCCGCCTGCTCTTTGAGCTTCCATTTGAACTGCGCATAGCCGTCGCAGCCCATCTTCTTGCAGAAGTGCAGCACTGTGGTGGTGGAGACATGGGCCTCGGCAGCCAGCTCGCGGATGCGCATGAAAGGCACCGTGTTGGGGTGCTCGTTGATATAGCGGTAGACCAGCAGTTCCAGCTCGTTCAGGCTCTGGATCTGCTGTGCAGTGAACAGTTCCATGAAACGCTCCTCCTTTTGTCGGGAATACTCTGGTTTTATTATAACAAAAGGAACTGCAGAAAAACAGGGCGATGAATTGGGTTTGCATTTTTTCTGCGGCTGTGCTATACTACTTTACACTGATGGAATCAGAAGATGTGCGATCGTAGCTCAGCTGGATAGAGCGTTCGGCTCCGACCCGGAAGGCCAGAGGTTCGAATCCTCCCGGTCGCACCAAGAACCCCCGGCACACTTTCGTGTGCCGGGGGTTCTTTTATACTCCCAGGAGGGGAGTCATCCTTTTTTGTTTTTCAGCCAGATGCGGTACAACCCGTCCGTGATCAGCGTCTCCCGGTAGCGGATGGGCGTGCGGCAGGCGTCCCGGATGGCCAGCGGCAGATTGCCGGTGGCATAGAAGGCTGTCTGCGGCCCCAGCTCGGCGCAAAAGCGCGCAGCCAGACCATCCAGCTGGCTGGCCGTGCCCAGCACGAAGCCATTCTGCAGGCAGGCCGAGGTGCTCTTGCCCAGGATGGACTCCGGTGCCTTGGCGGCCAGGTCGATCTGCGGCAGCTGGGCGGTGTTCTTCACCAGTGCATTCAGCGACAGCTGCGGCCCGGGCAGGATCACGCCGCCCACCAGTTCCTGTTTATCATTGACGGCCATCATCGAGATGGCCGTATCGGCCGAGATGACCACCAGCGGCCCGCTGCACTCGGCCAGCGCTGCCACGGCACCGCAGAGCAGCTCTGCGCCCAGCTGGGCGGGGTTGTCCAGCCGCAGCTTGATGCCGCTTTTCAGCCCGGGCCCGACGGTCAGGATGCGGGTGTTGCACAGGATGCGCAGCGCGGCCAGCACACGGCCGCTCATGGCCGGGACCACGCTGCCCAGAATGCCGCCTTCGATCTGTGCCGGAGATGCACCATGCAGAGAAAGCAGGTTCACCAGCCGGATGGCGTATTCGTCGATGGTGGCGGCAGGGTCGGTGTGGAGCCGTCCGCAGAACCGGAGAGTGTCCTGTTCATAGCCGCCCACTGTGATGTGTGTGTTGCCGATGTTGATGGTAAGGATCATAACCAAAGCTCCTCCTGACGGTGCATATAATGTATATATTATATAATAGCGCACCCGGCGGCAATCTGCAAGAGAGGAACCGGGGCGCGCCAGCGCCGCCGCAGGCGGTGCTGGCGCAGTGGGCTTCTGCCGGTTTTGGCTCACAAAAAGAAGAAAACGAAAAACTTAGAAAAAAGTTGTCAAAAAGTGTTGACAGGAAGGACGGGGTGTGGTATTATACTTGAGCGCCAAGCGCTGAGACAAAAGAATGACTTCGGCACGAAGCCCTTGAAAAGAACCAATGAGCGTTCAAATGTTCCGGTTTGTTCCGAGAAACTCTTGAACGATTCAAGTTCAGAAAGTTCAAAAGCTTCGAAAAAAGGACTTGACAAAAAACCACTCCGGTGGTAAAATAAACAGGTCGTCAGCCGAACAGCTGAGGCGCACAGGACCTTGAAAATTGAACAATATCGAAAAACTTGTAACGGAACCTATTTTC
>OCHL01000958.1_pt1 | contig 21660 bp, 10 predicted proteins | sample 1538421 | NCBI WGS metagenome assembly OCHL01 (sample SAMN04571690, study PRJEB22368) | human gut metagenome | biome: human gut; material: stool | host: Homo sapiens | place: Luxembourg | collected 2012-06-01 | reverse complement strand
CTCTCGGCTCTTTTTTATATAAATTTGTAATTTACACCATTATATGGACTTTATCGATTGAGTAGGTTAGCAAGAGGGGATGACAGTCTCACAGTGCTTGAAAAGACCTGCGCAATAGCGAAGTTGATAGAGGATAGTAGGTTTTGGCAAGTTTCTGGTGATATTCGGGAGTGGTAAGAAGTTGGTTTTGCCGCCTGTTCTGACAAGGATTGCTAAAGCCAGTCCTTAGGAAATGATTCTTAGGGACTGGCTTATTTAGCTGTCTTATTTTGTCAACGCTTCACACCTTGACAACAAGCATATATAACAAGTATAATTGAAATACCGTGCAGCCGGGGTAGTAGCGGCACCTTGAACCTGCAATCCGCTATAGCAGGGGTGATGTTCGGCAGAGGGCTGATATTTATGGAGCAGCCCGGTGTAAGTGGTGTTGACATTTGGGTCTTTCACGACGGAAATCCACGAACCATGTCAGGTCAGGAATGAAGCAGCATTAAGTGGGACCTTCCGGGTGTTGAAAGGGTGCCTGGATCGAGCTAACTGCATCGGTAACGTCTGTGGATATCAGTTCGAAGCCGGACGCACGGCTTTTGTTATTAAAATGTTACTCGTCGCAGCTAATTTAGGAATGTCAGGCAGATTCGTCATGCTTGCATGTAAGAAACTGTATGATATTCCTAAATTATCCTGCGAAGCAGGAACTTAACCGACATAAGTAAAACATAAGCTGCGAAGCAGCGGCAGACGCCGGAGGCGGATGGTTTTACGCATGAGGTTAAGGGCTGCGAAAGTAAAGACAGCGCAGAGGGAGGTAACCATGTCATATCAGGCTTTATACAGAAAATGGCGTCCGGACAATTTTAATGATGTCAAAGGACAGGATACAATAGTAACAACTCTGCGAAATCAGATTAATGCAGACAGAATAGGCCATGCATATCTGTTCTGCGGAACAAGAGGAACTGGTAAGACATCAGTTGCCAAGATATTTGCGAAGGCAGTTAATTGTGAGCATCCGGTTGATGGCAACCCTTGTGGGGAGTGTCCGACATGCAAGGCGATTGCGGCTGGAACAAGCATGAATGTAATAGAGATAGATGCGGCATCTAACAATGGTGTCGATAATATAAGACAGATAAGAGAAGAAGTACAGTACTCACCGACAGAAGGAAGATTCAAAGTCTATATAATTGATGAGGTTCATATGCTTTCTATAGGAGCGTTCAATGCACTGTTAAAGACATTGGAAGAACCTCCTGCATATGTAATATTTATACTGGCTACTACAGAAGTGGCGAAGATTCCTATTACAATCCTTTCAAGATGTCAGAGATATGACTTCCACAGGATAACAATAGAGACAATTGCAGGCAGGCTGTCAGAACTTATGAAGGCGGAGGGGCTGAATGTAGAGGATAAGGCAATAAAATATGTTGCCAAAGCTGCAGATGGTTCTATGCGAGATGCGTTAAGTCTGTTAGACCAGTGTCTGGCGTTCTATCTGGGAAAAGACCTTAAGTATGAAAATGTATTAGATGTACTTGGGGCAGTTGACACGGCGGTATTTAGTAAAATGCTTTCAACAATTCTGTCAGGAGATGTTGCCGTGTGCATGTCACTTATGGAAGATTTGATAATGCAGGGAAGAGACCTTTCACAGTTTGTTACAGATTTTATATGGTATCTTAGAAATCTGCTTCTTATTAAGACAACTAAAGATGCAGAAAGAATTGAAGATGTAATAGAAGTATCGGCAGATAATCTTGAAGACCTGAAGAAGGATGCACAGAATGTTGATATAGATACACTTATGTACTATATAAGAGTGTTGTCAGAATTATCGAATGACCTGAAGTTTTCTACACAGAAGAGAGTTAAAACAGAGATAACATTTATAAAGCTGATGCGCCCGGCAATGGATAACAGTCAGGATATCGGCGATGTTGTAAGCCGTGTGACAATGCTTGAAGGGCAGTTACAGAAAGTACTTGATGATATTAAAAGCGGCAGACTTGTAAATGCAGGTGCTGCGGGAGGCCAAGCAGCAGTACAGCAACAGACACCAAAGAAGCCTGTAGTTAAGCGTGTATATGACGCTGTTCCGGAAGATGTTAAGGCAATTGCGGCAGGCTGGAAGGATATCATTGCAACGATAGATGATCCGGTTAATCAGACATTTTTACAGGCTGCACATGTTACATTAGCAGAAGATGGAATTAGTCTTGAAATTATGGTAGAATCACTTAGTGCCTATAATTCACTCAGCAGACAGGAAGTTATGGAGAGCATAGAGAATGTAATTGAGGAGAGAACAGGAGTAAGGGTTTCAATTAAAGTGACTAAGCTTAACGATGATGAGGATTTCCACAGCAGATTCGTGGATCTTAAGGAACTCGTAGGCATAGATATAGAAGTAGATGATAAGGAGGAACTTATATAATGGCTAAAAGAGGTGGTTTTCCAGGAGGAATGCCTGGTAATATGAATAATCTGATGAAGCAGGCACAGAGAATGCAGCGTCAGATGGAGGAGCAGCAGGCAGAGCTTGAGAATAAGGAATTCAGTGCGACAGCAGGCGGCGGAGTAGTTGAGGTAACTGTTACAGGTAAGAGAGAAGTATCTAAGGTTAAGATTGACCCTGAAGCAGTTGATCCAGATGATGTAGAGATGCTTGAGGATTTAATCGTAGCAGCTACTAATGAAGCTTTAAGAAAATGCGAAGAAGAGTCACAGGCACAGATGGCTAAGATTACTGGAGGACTTGGAGGATTAGGCGGAGGCTTATTCTAATGGACATCTACAGTGGTCATATTAACAGATTAATTGAAGAATTGTCGAGATTACCAGGGGTTGGGGCGAAGAGCGCCCAGCGCCTGGCATTTCACATTATAAACATGCCTGAGTCTGAGGTTAAGAGCCTTGCAGACACAATGATTGATGCAAAGCAGCATATTCACTACTGTAAGGAGTGTTTTACACTTACAGATGAAGAACTGTGTCCGATATGCCGCGACCAGAAAAGAGACCATAAGACAATTATGGTAGTTGAACATACAAGAGATATGGCGGCATATGAAAAGACAGGAAAGTACGAGGGCGTATATCATGTTCTTCATGGAGCAATAAGCCCGATGCTTGGAATCGGACCGGCTGATATCAGGTTAAAGGAGCTTATGGTAAGGCTTCAGGGAGATGTTGACGAGGTTATTATCGCAACTAATTCCAATCTGGAGGGTGAGACAACAGCAATGTACATAAGCAAAATGATAAAGCCAACAGGAATTAAGGTGACAAGAATTGCAAGCGGAGTTCCTGTCGGCGGCGATCTTGAATATATCGATGAGGTTACACTTTTAAGAGCATTAGACGGAAGAACCGAGCTTTAAATTTGGTGAAGAACCAAGCTTTAAGCTTAATGCCCTGGCGCACCGGGCGTTAAGACAATATGTGTAAAATGCGTGCGCAGAAATGAAGAATACTATGGCAGAGAATATGACAGGTGATATCATATCGGATCACCGTGAACGAATGCTTAATCTGAAGAAATATTATCCTTTCTTCAGACTGATAGACACATCATTTTCTAATTTCAAGGATGGCAAATACGAAATCCTTGATATGGGCTATATAGTTATGGCGGTTCTCCGTTTCTTTATAGAGGAGAATAATTTTAAGGAAAAGGATGTTACATATCCCGAATATCTCGATTTCTTAAGGCTGATACTTAAGAGAGATTTCGGGCTTGATTTGAATGAACAGGACAGCAAGGAGATTGCTGATTATATATTTGACAAGATAAAGAATGATGGCAGGCCATTTGAATTCTCGTATTTTGATCCGGTGGACAGGAAAAAGAGAGTATCAAGAATGAAGATAATCGAGAGTTCTATAAGAGACAATACCGTGTGGTATTCGATAAGCCCTGATGCTATTGAATTCTATCTTGATACCAAGGAAATCAAGGACGAGAGCAGGATAAGCGTATCCCAGCTTCTTCTTGAAAAAATGATTAATTCACAGAACTTCCGTGGCGGAGTTGAAGTGGTTGAAAGAATTAACGAAGAGGTCAACCGCCTTAAGTTAAAGAAGAATGAAGTGCTGACAATATTGTCGGGCGATGTATTTGCAGGAATAGAGGCTTATGAGGAATTCGTCAAGACAGGAATGAAATGGTTTGATGATGAAGAAAAGCTTTTTAAGAAGAACCGTGACCTTATTGCAAAATCAATCGAGAAGCTTAATGCATCGGGCAGCACAGGCGAAGGCTATTACAGGACGATGAACGAAATATACAGTCTTGAGACTCAGCTTAAGCAGGCAATGAACAGGCACAGCGAGCTGTTAAAGGATTGTACAGAAATGCAGAAGATGACCGATGACGCAGTAAGACGCGCCAAGCTTGGCAGATTAAGAAGCCATATGGATTTCACATCGGCACTTTCAGATATGATTAAGAGGGACAATGCAGATATATTAGTCACAATGTTAAGTCCGCTTCTAAAGCCGAACATAAGAAAGACATTTGACCTGATAAGCATTGATGATGCGCTTATGGTGAAGCCTCCAAGATATGAGGAGAAAGAGCTTATAAGCAATGAAAGACCGGAAGATATTGAATTCGAAGATGAGATTGAAGAAAAGAGAATTAAGGATAATTATGTATTCCTTATGAAAAATCTCATTGTGTGTTTGAAAAAATCGGACATTATAACACTCGGTCAGTTTGCAGATGCAATGAAGAGGGCGTATGGTGAGCAGGTTTTAAGAAATGCAGATTTCTTCTCTTTCTTTGTCAATCTGTGCCAGAAGGATGAGTACCAGCTTGGCGGTGATGCGGGAGAAGATACATTTCTTGATGCATACTTAGGGGAAGGCTTTAAAGATACGGAAAGCTTTACATTTGCAATAAGAAAAGGGCTTGGCGGGCAGGTTATATTGTCGGATAACTGTATGATGGCAGATGTTGAATTGGTACGAAAGGAAGCACATGGAGAATAGAAATCTAGATAAGGCGCTGGACATAGTTTCCAAGCTTATCACAGGGGAAAATGTGTCTGAGAGGGGCGAGAATGCAGCTCTTTATCAGGAATACAATAATAATGCAGAAGTGTATGACATCGTTCATATGTCACTTAAGAAACTTAATCTTAACATATATGAATATAACAATGGTCTGTATGTGAGTGCAGGTGATAATAACAGGGTGTTTGGATATTCCAACGAGGAATTAAGAAATGTACTTGGATTAAGAGTTAATAAAGAATTATATCTTGCGTATTTCATAATCTACAACATAATAACAGAGTTTTATTCAGATACAATGAGTTCAACTTATGCTGAGTTCATAAGACTTGAGGACATCATTAAAAATGTTGATAAGACAACAGGTGGTATTGTCGATAAGAGCACAGGGCTTGTGCTTGATGAGGTTGAGGAGAACAGCTTTAAGCAGATAGCACTTACATGGGACGAGCTTCCGGTGACAACAGTAGAGGATCAGACAGGAGCGAGAGCAGCAAGAAATTCCAAGTCGGGTATGGTAAAGCTTGTGCTTAATTTCTGCGTTGCGCAGGAACTTTTAGTTGAGAGTCAGGACAGATATTATCCGACAGACAGATTCAGAAGTCTTATAGAGAATTATTTTGATGATTACAGAGGACGATTTGCCGAACTTATGAATGGAGGACGCGATGCCACAGATTAACAGAATCAGAGTTAATAATGTTAAATATAATTTCGGTACACAGGTGTACGACGATTTCGTGATGCGCTTCAACTGCCAGAATACTATATATGACCTTGCCAATGGCGGTGGTAAGAGCCTGCTTATGCTGCTTCTTATGCAGAATATGCTTCCTAACTGCACACTTGATGACAAGCAGCCTATTGAGAAGCTTTTCAGACAGGGAAGCGGTAATACATGTATTCATTCTTTGGTTGAGTGGAAGTTAGATCCATGTTATCAGAAGGATGGTTTCAGGTTCATGACAACTGGTTTCTGTGCAAGAAAGGGAAGAGGCACAGACGATGAGAATCAGGATGGACAGGAACAGACAGCTGCACCGACAGCAAGTGTTGAATACTTTAATTACTGCATATTCTACAGGGAGTTTGGCGATAACGATATTAAGAATCTTCCACTTGTAAGTAATGGAGAGAGAATTACATATAACGGACTTAAGGCTTATCTTCGTGACCTTGAGAAGGGCGGGTACAAATATGTTGTTAAGATATTTGACAGAAAAGGTGATTACCAGAGCTTCATAAGCAACTACGGAATATATGAGAGTGCATGGGAAATTGTGCGTGGAATTAACAAGACAGAGGGACATGTAAGAACATATTTCGAGTCAAATTATAAGACAAGCCGTAAGGTTGTTGAGGATCTGCTTATAGAGGAGATTATCCAGAAATCCTTTAATAACAAGTTGTCAGTTGATAATGATGAGGGCATGATGGCTCAGACTCTTATGGATATTAAGGACAAGTTAGTGGAGCTTTCAAAGAAACACTCACAGCTTGGAGCATATGACAGCCAGATTGCAGCTATCGACAGTTTTAAAGAATATCTGTCGACATATGAAGCATTTTACAACAGAAAAGAAGAAATAGAGAAGCAGCTATATGACCTGCTTCTTGTTGCTATGCGGGAAAGTGATAAGAAGGATAAGGAACTTAAGAGTCAGGATGACCTTATCACTAAGATGTATGATGAGCTTGCACACGAGAAGGAAGCTATAGCAGTTGCAGAGGTTATGTCTGAAAAGAATTCGATGGCAGGAGTTGAGAGCCTTGTTAATGAGACAAGAAAGGCACTTGAACTCAAGAACGCTGCAATTGAAGAGGCAAGAGGAAAGCTTTCTTTGATGGAGTCTGCGGGTGATTATAAAGATTATGCAGAATATGAGAAGTCCTATAAAGGACTTCAGATTGCGATAGATAACAGATTAAGAGAAGATACGGATATAACAGCAGAGTTAAAGATACTTGCTGCAGGTTACAGAAAATTCTATGAGACAGAGACCAGAAGACTTAAGGAAAAGCTTGATATAGCAGCTAACCGTGTTAAGGCTCTGGAAGTCAGATTATCAGAGGCTAAGGATAATCTTAGAAATGCTGACAAAGAGGCGGCAGGTCTTGGCAGTCTTTCGGATAATCTTGAGAATGAGATACAGGAATTACAGACACAGCTTGGAGTAGCTTTATCAGAGGCAGGAATTGTCGTATGTGAAAATGCGTCTGAAGAATATGATAAGTCATTCAGGGATAAAGAACTGTTAAAGAATGAAGAGACAAGAATGTCCGAAAAATTCAATGATGTGCAGCAGCAGTTAATGTCACTTAATGAGACAATATCTGCCAATAAAGCACTTATTGATATATTCACAGAGCAGTCAGAAAAGCTAGAAAAGGCTGATGAAGCTGGTAATGCAGATGCTGAGCGTATGGGCAAAATCCGTGAAATATATAGTGCAGATAATGACGAGGCAATGCTTTCGGTTATTCTTGAGACTTACCAGAAGATGCGCAGTGAATTTACAGAAGAGTGTAAGGCAGCACAGGAACTTGAGAACTTTATTGACAATGCAAGAAAGGGAACATATATCTGTAAGAGTCCTGAGAGAGACAGGCTTAAGGAATACCTTGAGAGCCAGTACGGTTCAGATGTTGTTGAGGGACATGAGTGGTTTGCAGCCCTGAATGCAGGACAGAAAAGAGATGTGTTAAAGAGAACACCTTTCATTGAGTACGCATTTATAATAAAGAACGATTTCGAGAGAATCAAAGCAGATGAGATGCTTAAGGATTTTGGCAAGGGTGCGGCTGCTTATCCTGTTATAAGCGAGCAGGTGCTTATTGATACTAAGTTAGAGATTAACAAAGACCTGATTGTATTCGCATTAAAGGATATGTCGTTCCTGCGTGATGAGGCAAAGCTTGAGACACAGATTAAGCTTGCACAGGAGGAGCTTGAGTCGCATAAGGCGCAGGCAGGAAAGCTGGCCGACAGAATGGAGCTTGTGTGGAATGATTATACATTTGCACTTGTATATAATGCTGCGTCTGGAAAGGTGGATGCGTCCGAGGCAGAAGCAATCAGATTAAAGATTGCTGACAGCGAGGCTGCAATTATTGAGGCTGAGAAGAAGAGAAGTGTGTTAAATGAGGTTAAAGAGCAGCTTTCAAGGAACCTCGCACAGACAAGAGATGATATAGAAGAGAAGGAAACAGCATGCAGCCTGCTCTCGCGTATTATGGAGATGAATACTTCTATAGATAAAAAGTATGAGCGCTTAAAGGGACTGAAGGCTGATGTGGACAGTGCAAGAAACCGCATATATGAGTGCGAGGAGGCAGCAGCTTCTGCTAATTCTGAGTATGATACCGCGAGAGATTTCGAGGACAGTACAAGAAAGGCATATGATGAAATCATTAAGTCATGGGAGGAGCAGTACGCACCTTATTATGATGAAAATGTTTCAATAGAAATCGATGACGATACATACCGTCTTGATAAGGATGAAATAGAGAGCAGATTCACCGGATTAAAGACAGCACTTTCACAGAAGAACAGTGACTTTGCAGATAAGCAGGCGCTGATGAACCATCTGTCTGCATCTATGAACAAATGTCGTGATGCAATAGAGTACAGAGGTTATACATTTGACGATATTAAGGCAAAGTATGAAGTCGGTGAGATTATGGCAGCAGGTTCACAGCAGTTAAGGAATGCCAAGGATGCTCTTAATAATCTTGTGAAGAGCAGTGATTCTGTAAGGGAAGAGCTTGAGTCACAGGAAGCACTTCTTAATAGACTTGAGGGAAGTATCGCACATGGTATTAACCAGATTGAGAATAATTATGGAAGCTTTAATGAATTCCCATGCGATGACCCGGATGAATTCATTACACAGCACAAGGTACTTATTAAGAAGTTAGAGGATAACACCAAGGTTCAGGAAAAGACACGCAGACAGATGTCTGATTCATTAAAAGACATTCTTGTATGCAGAAAAGACCTTGAAAGAATCGTGTCTGATGCGGGCATGCATGTTCCAGAAGAATTCCGTCCTGAGGATGCACAAGGAATTACAGCTAATCTTACAGAATATGAGGCTGTTCATAAAGAATATGCTTCAATTACCAGATTAGAGTATAAGAAGGTTGATGAATTTAATAAGAATAAATCTAAGCTTATTGACCTGCTTAACGGATTTAATGCAGTCGAGCTTGCTGATGAAGTAAGGATATCACTTAATGTTCCTGAAAATGTGGCTAAGACAAGAAGTATGATTGAATCGTTAAATGAGACGAACACATTTATACAGTTAGAAAAAGACCGCATTGCCAAGGGTATAGAGGATATGCAGATGATTAAGGATAACTTTGAAAATCGTTGTATCCAGACATGCAGTAATATTAAGACTGAGCTTGACCGTCTGCCACAGTTGTCTAATATCAATCTTGACGGAGAACAGATTGCAATAATCAGTTTGCAGATTCCTTATATAAAGGAAGAATTATATAAGGAAAAGATGTCTGAATATATTGATGAAACTGTTTTTATGGCGGAAAGTTTTAAAGAGCCTGCGGAAAGACTCAAGTATATAAGAAACAGACTGTCATGGAAGAGACTTTTCTCAGTTATTGTCACAGATATGAATTCAATCAGAATTAATCTGTATAAGAGAGAGAGAATCAAGGACCAGAGCCGTTATTTAAGATATGAGGAAGCGGTTGGCTCAACAGGACAGTCACAGGGTATATATATCCAGTTCCTTATTGCGATTATCAACTACATATCTAATATGAATTCTTCAGGTAATGAAGGTGTTGAGGGTAAGACAATATTCATAGATAACCCATTCGGTGCGGCAAAGGATATATACATATGGGAGCCAATATTCAAGCTGCTTGCAACTAATCATGTCCAGCTTATTGTTCCGGCAAGAGGTGCAACTCCTGCTATTACAGGAAGATTCGATGTTAATTACATACTTGGTCAGAAGCTTGTTGATTCAAGGCAGCAGACTGTGGTTGTTGATTATTACAGCAGCACGAAGGAATCAGAATTGGAATACACGAGAATGGATTACGAACAGGCTACATTTGATTTTTTGTAACATATTTGTAACAATTCTGTGAACTTGGTTTACAATGAACTTAGGCTGTGCTAAACTTTAATGAGTTGTAAAATGCGATAAATAAATTATTCACAACATTCATCAAGTAAGCATTGGAATGAGGAATATATAATCATGAATAAATACGAATTAGGAATTAAGATAGACCAGATTAAGAAGCTGGCAGCGAAAAAGGAATACACAGAAGCGGCAGCCATAGCTAAGGATATTAACTGGACTAAGGTTAAAGACTGGCAGGCACTTGCCACAGCCATTAATGTGCAGGAAGCAGTCGGGGACTATGAAGAAGCAAGAGACATGGCAATTCTTGCTTATAACAGAAACCTTGGCGGAAGAAAGCTGGTTTATAAGCTTACTGAATTCTTTATTAAAGTTGGAGATTTTGATAATGCTAACGAGCTTTATGAAGAATACAGCAAATCTTCACAGCATGATGTGAGCAGATTCATCCTGTATTATGACCTTAGAAAGGCACAGAATGCATCAGATAATGAACTTGTAGGAATCTTAGAGGATTACAGGGATCATGAGATTGATGAGAAGTATATGTATGAGCTTGCAAAGCTGTATTATAAGACTGGAAGAAAAGAAGAATGTATTAAGACATGTGATAATATCGTTCTGTGGTTTCAGGATGGTATATACGTTGAGAAAGCAGTACAGTTAAAGGAAAAGCTTGGTGTTGTTCTTACTAAGACACAGAAAGGTATCTTAGAAGATGTAAGAAAAAGAAAGGAAGATATAGAGGCAACTAAGGAAGAGCTTTTTGCAAAGCAGAAGGAACTTGCTAATCTTAAGAGAGATGAAGTTGAAGATGTTTTCCGTGAAGAAGATGAGAAAGAACAGAAATCAACTGGTAAACAGCCAGTGCCAGAGGTAAGTCTGAATGTTCCTGAGTTTGCTAAGGAACAGGAGGAAGGACCTCTTTCAATAGACCTTGTACAGAACGACCAGAATGATGATATCAAAGCATTTTTAATGAAAGCTCTGAATAAGGATGAAGATGCAGATAATACTAAGGACAGCTCTGTTGTTATGTCTAAGATAGAGACTCCTCAGGTGGAGAAGCCAGAGGTTTCTGAGACACTTAGCAAAGATGGAGAGAAGAATTTCTCAAGCGAGATTAATAAGGCAAATGTCTCACTTAAGGAGCTTATTGAGAATGCAAAGCAGAAATTAGCTGATAATTATGAGCAGATCAATAAAGAAGACGAAGCTGAACAGAGAAAAGAAGCTGAGGAAAGAATCAATAAGGAAGCAGAGAATATAGATATTAATGTTCCTGTACCTGAATATAACAATTTATATGATACAAGAAATCTTCAGGAAGAGCTTGCTGCCAAGATGAGTGACTTGTTCGGTGATGAGGAAGAAGATGCTGATGTTAAGACATTTGTACCAGCTTCTAAGAATAAGGAAGAACAGCTTGCAGAGGAGGTTAAGACTCCGGCTCCTGTAACTGAACAGGTTGTTAATGATGATGCAGAAGTTCAGGAAGATGATGACCAGATTGAAGGCCAGATGGATATAACAGAGTGGATGCAGTCTGTAAGAGAAGAAAAGTATGGCAAGCAGGATACTAAGGAATTCTCAAAGTCAGAGCTTGAGCGTTATCTTGATGAGAAAGACGAGAAAAGTGCAGCTTATGAAAAGCTTGTAGAGCAGAAGAAAGCAGAAGCACTGGCTGATGGTAAGGAGATTGATAAGGAAGAAGCAAAGAGAGCAGCTCTTGCACAGATGGCAGTTGATTCAGCGAGAATGGATCTTGCAATAAGAACAGGTAAGGCTGCAGCGAGACTAGAGCAGGCAGCAACTGCTATAGAGAATGAAGATATTCCTTTAGTTACAGCACAGATACCAACTGTGTCAGAATCAATGATTTCAGATATCAATTCAATTATGAATGAAGATATTGATAATAAAGACAATAAAGAAGAAGGTGAGGAGGCTGTTGTACTAGATGAGGTAGCTGCAGGTGTTGAGCCGGAAGAAACAGTAATTCCATTCACCAGACAGGAAGAAGAACAGCCATTGACTATGGAAGAAGAGATTGAAGAAACTGAGCAGATAGAGAAGAAGCTTACAGGAGAACTGGCAAAGATATTCAGAAAGTACAGAGATATGCCAGGACTTGAGGAACAGTTAGCTGATCTTTTCGATACAATTGACGATGAAATGCAGATGAATTCATCAGCATCAGGAAATATTCTTATTTCTGGTAATTCAAGTTCTGATAAGACAGACCTTGCAAGAACTATAATAAGAGCTATTAATACTTTATATCCAGACCAGCCAAAGAAGATTGCTAAGACATCAGGAGAGAGTATTAACCAGAGAGGTATTGCCAAGGCAATGGGAAGACTTAAGGGAACAGCTCTTATCGTTGAAGGCGCAGGAACAATCCAGCCTAAGAGAATTAATGAACTGCTTAACTGTCTTGAACAAGATACAGGAAGAATGATTGTCATATTTGAAGATTCAGATACAGACATGAATGTTCTTATCAACTTTAATCCTGAGCTTACCAAGACATTCAATCACAGAATTGTTCTTAAGCAGTACACAGTTAATGAGCTTGTTGAGATGGCGAAGAGATTCGCAAGAAAGAGACAGTATGAGGTTGATGATGATGCATTACTGGAACTGTATCTTAAGATTGACAAACTCCATAACGTGAATGATAATATTAAACTTGATGATATCAAGGAAATTATCAATCAGGCAATTGTCAACTCTGAAAGAAGAGCATCAAGAAGATTCTTTGGCGGACTTAAGAAGAAGAGAAGCGAGAATGGTGATGTTATATTCTTGACAGAGGCAGATTTTAAAGACAGATAACTTATAATATTATGCACAGATGTGCTTACACAGGGAGGAAAATATGACTAACATCGATGAAATGTCAATTAATGCAATCAGGGTATTGTCAGCAGATGCAATCCAGAAGGCTAATTCAGGACATCCTGGACTTCCACTTGGAACTGCACCAACAGCTTATGAATTATGGACTAACCATATGAATTACAACCCGGCTGATCCAGAATGGAAGAACAGAGACAGATTCGTTCTTTCTGGCGGACATGGTTCAATGCTTCTTTATTCATTGTTCCATTTACTTGGAATTGGCAATCTTTCTTTAGATGATGTGAAGAATTTCAGACAGATGGGTTCTAAGACACCTGGACATCCAGAGTATGGTCACACAGTTGGTGTTGAGGCTACAACAGGACCTCTTGGACAGGGTATGGCTATGGCAGTTGGTATGGCTATGGCAGAAGCACATCTTGCGTCATTATTCAATAAAGACGGATACAATGTAGTTGACCATTACACATATGTACTTGGTGGAGACGGATGTATGATGGAAGGTATTTCATCAGAGTGTTTCTCACTTGCAGGAACATTAGGTCTTTCAAAGCTTATTGTATTCTATGATTCTAACAATATATCAATTGAAGGAAGCACAGATATTGCATTTACAGAAAATGTAATGAAGAGATTTGAAGCATTTGGCTTCCAGACAATCGAAGTTGCTGATGGCAATGATATTGAAGCTATCGGCAAGGCTATTGAAGAAGCCAAGGCAGATAAAGAAAGACCATCACTTATCAAGGTTAACACACTGATAGGATTCGGCTGTCCTGCAAAGCAGGGTAAGGCAAGTGCACACGGTGAGCCTCTTGGTATTGATAATGTTGCAGCACTTAAGGAAAATCTTAACTGGCCATGCAAGGGTGATTTTGAAGTACCACAGGAAGTATATGACCATTATAAAGAGATAGCTGCAAGAATGGCTGAACCGGAAGAAGAATGGAATAAGCTTTTTGCTGAATACTGTGAGAAGTTCCCTGAGATGAAGGAACTCTGGGATAAGTACTACAATGGATGTGATATGTCCGATTTATTCAATTCTGAGGAATACCTTGCAAAGCCAGAGAAGGCAGAAGCAACAAGAAGTTCAAGCGGAACAATTCTTAACATGATTAAGAATGTAATGCCTAACCTTATCGGTGGTTCAGCAGATTTAGCACCATCTAATAAGACTAATATGAAGGATGCAGGAGATTTCTCTAAGGAGAATTATGCAGGAACTAACCTTCACTTTGGTGTAAGAGAACAGGCTATGGCAGCAATTGGTAACGGACTTGCACTTCATGGTGGATTAAGACCATTCGTTGCAACATTCTTCGTATTCAGTGATTACACAAAGCCAATGGCAAGACTTACATCACTTATGAAGCTGCCACTTATATATGTATTCACACATGACAGTATCGGAGTTGGTGAGGACGGACCTACACATGAGCCAATTGAGCAGCTTGCAGCATTCCGCTCAATGCCGGACTTCACAGTATTCAGACCATGTGACAGAACAGAGACAGCACTTGCATGGGAATATGCTATTGAATCTAAGGACGAGCCAACAGCTTTAGTTCTTACAAGACAGAACCTTCCACAGATGGCTTGCTCATCAAAGGAAGCACTTAAGGGAGCATATATTCTTGAGGATTCAGATAAAGAGACTCCAGATGGAATTATTATTGCAAGTGGTTCAGAAGTAAACCTTGCTGTATCAGCAAAGGCAGAGCTTAAGAATGCAGGAATAGATGTAAGAGTAGTAAGTATGCCATCTATGGACGTATTCGAGAAGCAGTCAGAGGAATACAAGGAATCAGTCCTTCCTAAGAGTGTAAGAAAGAGAGTTGCAGTTGAGGCACTTTCAGACTTCGGCTGGTACAGATATGTAGGACTTGATGGAAAGGTTATCTGCATGAAGGGCTTCGGAGCTTCAGGTCCGGCTAACCAGTTATTCGAGCATTTCGGATTCACTGTAGAGAATGTAGTTAACATTGTTAAGAGCCTTTTCTAAGATGATAGAATAATAAAGAATATTAATATAAAAAATCAGGGATTTCGGTTATTAAATATAACTGGAATCCCTGATTTTTTACATTGTCAAGTGCAGAATGTGCCATATATTACCGAATGTGCCAAAACTACCTGATACTAATGTGAAGTATATTACCGAATATGCCATATATTGCAGAATATGCCAAAACTATTGCATGATGCCAGGGTGCTGTATTAAAATAATTGTCTTTCTCATCGTACGAATATTTCATAATTCCATCGTAACTGTCAACAATTCTTTTAATGCTTCGTGTTCCAAGACCATGATTAATAGTGTCTGGTTTGGTTGTGTACGCTTGACATGATATCTATAGTTAATTAAACTAACTATAGATGTCATAACTTTAAGGGGGATTACAATGAGAAGAATTGCAGCAGGATTAATGGTTGTAATGTCAGTTTTGCTTGTGTCGTGTAAGGGGAAACCAGGTAATACGATAACCGTAGGAAGCGACAAGCTTGATAATACGCAGTCATACTTTTCTGAAAGCATGCATATGGTGGCAAGATGTGATACAGGATATTATTATCTTGATAAATGCAGCGCATCAGATGATAATCTTATGTTTTATGATGATAAGTCGGAAGAAAGCATTGTGTTATGTAATAAACCACAATGTGGGCATGATGGAGAAGAGTGCATGGCATATATTTCAGGAAGCGAGTTTAAAAGTGAGTTGTATTACTATAATTCGTACATATATATGATAAGTTCCAAGGGAAATCTTGTACGGATAAGTGCTGACGGAACACAGAGAACATACCTTGGAAGCATATGCGTCCTGAGTGGACAGGATAGTGTGTCAATGTGTTTCAATGATGGATATGCATATGTATCTCAAGAGATAACGGGAGATATAGAAGGTAATGTAACAGTAAGGCTATACAGATTTAATCTTGATACGGGTTCGAGCGATAAAATATATGAAGAAACGGGATATGGTATAGGAATTAATTCACTTAAAACATATGGCAGTGACACATTTTTTTTAAAGACATCTGTTTCAAAAGATGATAAGGGATTATATTCATTGGAAGGAAAAGGAATATTCAGAATTACAGGGGAAGATACTGAATGTCTGCTTGACAAGAATGTGTATAGTTACTGTATAGATGCAGACAATAACAAGCTGTATTACAGCGGGCTTGGAGATGGAATAATATATGAATATGATCTTGGCAGCGGTAAGTCAGAAAGCATATATGAAAGTGATAATGATACAGGATATTTTTATATAACATTTGACGGAAATTATATCTGGATGGATGATGAAGGATATAAGAATATGGCAATGTATTTTAACAAACAGAGCAGTTCACTTGATTATACATTATATCAGTTAGACAGAGATGGAAAGCTCGCAGCAAAGAGAACGATTCCAGACGAGGAAAAGATATTTTCAATTATGCATGGGGATAGCAGAAGAATGTTTATGTTTTCATTTGTGAACAACAAAATTGTATATATTGATAAGAGCAACATTGAAAAAGGGGATATTAAGGAGCTTAGGTAGATGAAGGAACTGGGGAGACTGCTTAATAGAAAAACAATATTGCTAATTCTGGCTGCGGCATGTATATGTGTCGTGGCTGTTTTTGCAGGGGACTTTTCAGACTGTGGAATAGATAATTATAAGATTAAAGTAAGAGAGTACAACTGGCTGATTAATGGGCATACAGATGAACAGATACAGCAGCATGCTGACGAACTGGCACAGGATGATAGAAGAATATTTAAGAGACTTGCAAAGGAATACAAGGAAAAGTCTGATTATATTGATGGATATACAGAAAGTGTTAAAGCAGTTATTACAAATGCCTCGAATATGAAAAAATTCAGTGTGTTCGGTACATCAGAATCAATAGCCAATATCAATAAAACGGAAAATGATTATAAAAGGATTGAAAATGTACAGGTTAGGGAATTAAACAGCAGGGCAGTTGAGCAGTTTCTGAAGAATGATATTTCTATCTATATCGTTCTTGCGTTGATGATATATATTATTTATAACATTTACGAATACAGGGATAATGGAATGTGGCAGATTATCTATACTGCTGTCAATGGAAGAATGAGAATAGCAGTTAAGGACACTGCTGCAGTCGGATTGGGTGCTTTATTTGTATCACTGATTATGCAGTTATGCGGTCTTGTCTCTATGCTTGTGGTGTATGGTGGCTGGTGTTCTCTTACAGCACCTGTACAGTGTCTGACAGGGTATAATAATTTCACTTATCCGATAAGCGTAATGACATATCTTTTTATAAGATATATGATTATATCTTTGATAGTTATTGCAATAGTGCTTGTTATATCACTCGTATTTGCGTTATGCAGGAAAAGAATCAGTTCGATTGTGATGGTGGGTATAATTGCAGGGGCGGAAGCATTTGCATACCAGAATATATCAATGCAGGGCAGATTAAGAATTTTCAAGAAGATTAATATAATAAATGTGATGAATGTAAGCAGCATACTTAGGAAGTATGATAATATCATGATAGCAGGTGTTCCTGTGCGTATGATAAATGTGCTGTGCATGGTGTGTATTAGTATAGCTGTAATATCAGCAATATTTCTTGCGCTACTTGGAAAGGTTATCCGTCCGGGAAGAACCGCCGGCTTTATAGGAAAAATGATTGAAAAAATCGGACATGGAGTTCAAAGGGTTTTGGACAGACTTCCGCATTTCTGGAAAGAAATGTACAAATTTTTAATAACAGCAAGAGGCTGGATTGTAATATGTGTTGTTGTGTTTATAACAATATTTATATGTAATAACCAGAAAATAGCATATTCTGAAGATGAAAAAAAGCGTGATGAATATTATCAGCAGTATGGTGGCAGGGATTACAGTGGATTTACCAGTCTTATAGAGCAGAGACAAAATGATGTTTATGAGGCACAGGCAAAGTTAGATACTGCAAGAGAACAGTATGAGCGGGGAGAACTTAGTGAGGATGATGTAAGCAGATATGTGTACAACCTCATGGATGCTGAGAGACTGCTTGATAACATGAGCGAATATATGCAGCAGATTGAATATGTTTCACAGATAAAAGAGCAGTACGGAATAGATGCGTATGTTATGTCACAACGGGGATACGACCAGATATTTGGCAGTAAAGGAGCAACGAGAAAACTGCTTATATATATTATACTCGGATTTGGAGTTGTTCTTATTGCAGAGACTGAAAACTCAGTGGAATATAAGAACGGAATGAATATGCTTATTGGCTCGTCTAAGAAAGGGAGAAGATGGGAACATACAGTTAAGGCAGCTGCTGTATGCATATTGGTAGGGGTAAGTGCATTTTTACTGTATATAATCGAAATGATAATAATGTATAAGGCTTATGGTATGCCATATATTAATGCACCGCTTATAAGCCTTGCTTATATGAATACAGCAAAGGTATTCAGGAATATAACGATAAGCCAGTATATGCTTATTCTGATGGCAGAGGAGATACTATTCGCAGTAGCAGTCGGACTTGAAACAGTATTCGCTTCAAGGCACATTTTTAAAAAGAATTCGGGGAAAGGAATACCTCTGATTATAGTTATTAATACTGCTATATTATGTATTATTATGTGAGGGAGATGTATGAGATTTAAACAGTTTGTAATAATGATGATGATTATATGTGGCTGTGTATCAGCTGGATGTAAGAATAAAGAAGTACAGGAGAGTGACAAGACAGCAAGTGAAAGCAGCCGTTTAGCCAGACAGGAGGTGGAGTATCCCGAAAAAGAAGATACATATGGAGACTGGGCACAAGTGGGTGAATTCAAAATAAACAGCAGGTCTGTAGAACAGGATGTACATGACACAGATACATCATATCTTTATATAATGGGATTTTCGTGGCCAGTGCTGTATGATAAAGAGTCTGTAAAGTTTATAGAATACACTGCGTATAATGCACGTGTGCAGTTTGAAAAGAGAGAGGTGCAGCTTAAGGAATTCCTTGATAAAAAGGTTATTAAGACGCAAAGTAAAAAGATATCGGGAGCAGAGCAGGAAGAACTGGATTTAATATTGTATATGGAATTTCCAACAAGTACATACTCATGGTATATGAATAAACAATCACCAGATACGGTACGCAAGGAAAGAAATGACATGCTTAACGCCATACTTATAGAGGCAGAAGTTATATATGATGATGGAACAGAGGAGACTTGTTATTATAAGATTCAGACTGGAACAGCAGACAATTATGTGTTGTTTGAGAGAAACTTGTAGTTGAAAATAAAACTTTTTTGAAATGCTTTTCGCATTCTGGCAGTGTCAAATAGCATATGAAACCAGTGCATAAGTTGGTAAAAAGCCTACTAATGCTGCTAAATGAGATGAAATAGTAGGTCTTTTGAGAAGAAATTTTGATGGGAATTAAGGTGGCTAAAGAAAATTGCCTACTAAAGTTGTGATTTATGCGAGAATAGTAGGTCTTTTGGCTGACAAGATGTGACTAATATTACAGGTATATTAGGAAAAGACCTACTAAAGTGTGAGATGTGACATATTTAGTAGGTATTTAAGACGGAAAGAAGCATCATAAACCAACTAACAATGTAAAAAAGACCTACCAGATTGTGAAAATTGATGAAATAGTAGGTTTACCGGGTAACTTTGGAAAGCGGTAAGAGTACCCCCGCTTAGGGTAATAGGCTGTGTGGTGAGATGACAGGATAATTACTATTAGTGATGGCAGGATTGTAAGTGATAATAAAAATATATAATTGTTCATGGAATATTTACAAAAAATTATAATAAAATTTACTTGAATTATTATACGGGCAAGCATATAATAAGAGCATAGGGTTTGTTTATAATTTAACAATCAAATATTTATGTACGGAGGTTTTATTATGGTTCGATTTACTTTACCAAGAGATTTGTATCATGGAAAGGGTTCTTTGGAAGCCCTCAAGACACTTGAAGGAAAGAAAGCTATCATCTGCGTTGGTGGCGGATCTATGAAGCGTAACGGTTTCCTTCAGAAAGCAGAGGATTACCTCAAGGAAGCAGGAATGGAAGTTAAGCTTTTCGAGGGTATCGAGTCTGATCCATCGGTTGAGACTGTTATGAAGGGCGCTGCTGTTATGACAGAGTTTGAGCCAGACTGGATTGTTGCTATCGGCGGAGGTTCTCCTATTGATGCTGCTAAGGCAATGTGGATTAAGTATGAATATCCTGATACAACATTTGAAGATATGTGCAAGGTATTCGGTCTTCCTAAGCTTCGTAAGAAAGCTCATTTCTGTGCAGTTTCATCTACATCAGGAACAGCTACAGAGGTAACAGCATTCTCTATTATTACAGATTATGAGAAAGGTATTAAGTATCCTATAGCAGATTTCGAGATTACTCCTGATGTTGCTATTGTTGATCCTGAGCTTGCAGAGACTATGCCGGTTAAGCTTGTAGCACATACAGGTATGGACGCCATGACACATGCAATTGAGGCTTATGTATCAACTGCTAACTGTGATTACACAGATCCACTGGCACTTCATGCTATGGAGATGATTCAGGCTAACCTCGTTAAATCATACAACGGAGATATGGCAGCAAGAGATTCAATGCATAATGCACAGTGTCTTGCAGGTATGGCATTCTCTAATGCATTACTTGGTATCGTTCATTCAATGGCACATAAGACTGGTGCAGCATTTGAAGGCGGACATATTATCCATGGTGCAGCTAATGCTATGTATCTTCCTAAGGTTATCAAGTTCAATGCCAAGGATGAGACAGCAGCTAAGAGATATGCATTTATCGCTGATTTCTTACATCTTGGTGGCAATACACAGGATGAGAAGATTGACAATCTTATCGCTATGTTAAGAAAGATGAATGATGAACTTAATATTCCTCACTGCATCAAGAATTATGGTGAGGGTGGTCTCCCAGCAGAGACAGGATTTGTATCAGAGGAAGAATTCAAGGCTAAGTTACACGACATCGCAGCCAATGCTATCCTTGATGCATGTACAGGTTCTAATCCACGTCAGCCAAGTCAGGAAGAGATGGAGAAGCTTCTTACATGCTGCTACTATGATACAGAAGTTGACTTCTAATAATTACATATAAGAATAAATGTTAAGCCTTCTGGTAATAATACGGTTGTATTAATTATCAGGAGGCTTTTTATTATGGCATTGAATGAAAAAGAAAAGACTACGATTAAGGATTTACAGACTCAGGAGCAGACCTGTATCAAGAAGTACAAGAAGTATGGACAGGATGCGAAAGATCCTGTTTTGAAGGATTTATTTTCTACATTAGAGAAGAATGAGCAGAAGCACTATGACACATTAGGACAGATTCTTGAGGGAAAAGTTCCTGAATGTGACTGCAACGACTGTGAGGGAAAAGAGTATGAGCCTGAGGCAACTTATGATGTTATGAGCAAGTCAGAGGATAAGGAAAGCGATGCATTTTTAGCAACAGACAGTATTGGCTCTGAAAAACTTGTATCGGGAGAGTATAATACTAATGTGTTTAATTTTGCCGATACAGCCATCAGAAAGATTCTTGCTGATATCCAGATTGAGGAGCAGAATCATGCAGAAATGCTGTATAAATACAAGACA
>OCHL01000951.1_pt1 | contig 21782 bp, 18 predicted proteins | sample 1538421 | NCBI WGS metagenome assembly OCHL01 (sample SAMN04571690, study PRJEB22368) | human gut metagenome | biome: human gut; material: stool | host: Homo sapiens | place: Luxembourg | collected 2012-06-01 | reverse complement strand
CACTATCCCCCGCCCACAGCGTTCGTCTGCCACAACCTCCCGTATGTCACAACTCAATCCCCACCAGATCCTCCTTCTCAAGCATCGCCAGTATATTCTTATCAACATCCTTAAGCCCCACTATCCTGCTAGCCTGATTAGATATCGCTTTCTCAAGATAGTTTCTTACATCTCTTGCATTGGCATAACCTTCCGGTTTGTTGGCGACACGCTCTGTGAAAAATCTTCTGGCTTCTTCGAGTGCATCTCTTGATAACATGTATTCCTGCTTCTTGCAGTTATTTATAAGTATCTCTACTTCTTCCTCGGCTGTGTAATCCTCAAAATTCATGAATTTATTGAATCTTGAACGCAATCCCGGATTGGAATCTAAGAATTCCTCCATAAGTTCTGTATAGCCTGCTACTATCACAACTAAATCATCTCTGTGGTCTTCCATTCCTTTTAATAATGTATCTACAGCTTCCTGCCCGAAGTCTCCCTGCCCTTTGCCATTAGTAAGTGTGTATGCTTCATCTATAAAAAGAACTCCACCAAGCGCAGACTCTATTACTTCCGCAGTCTTGGATGCAGTCTGTCCTATATATCCGCATACCAGCCCTGACCTGTCTACTTCTACAAGATGACCTTTGGATATTGCCCCTATTGCCTTATATATTCTGGCAAGCAGTCTTGCAACTGTCGTCTTTCCTGTTCCAGGATTTCCCATGAATACAAGGTGTTTGTTGACGCTTGTCTGCTTCATTCCCATCTGCTCACGCATTTTCTGGACTTTAAGAAGATTAATAAGTGCATTGACATCTTCTTTTACTGCAGTAAGTCCTGTCAGTGAATTAAGTTCTGCAATTAGTTCATCTGCGTCCGGCTCTTCGTCATCCGCTGTCTCTGCCTGTATTGCCGCGCTCTTGTAATCAGGACGCAGAAGACCATATGATTTAAGATTCTCATCTAACATTACACAGTAAGATGATAAAACATTTATCTCAACCTCGGTACTTCCAGTATTCGCAGCCAGATATTCCTGCCCAAGCTTGCGGTAGGTTTCTGCCAGCGTACGTGCCTCTTTATTGTCGTATCGGTCGTTCTTAATCTTGTGACCAGCATTGGCTAATATGAAATACTTAAATGTCTCCGGCACTCTTGTGATATATCCTGCACCAAGCATGTTGCGGTTCTTGATATCAGCCGCCATCGACGCACTCACATCAAATCCCAGTTTTTTCTTTATAAATGCTTTCTCTTCCTCACCATATCTTCCATCTGTCATTGATATGTATATAAGAAAATGCAACAGTTCTTTCTTAAGATTGTCGCGAAGCTTCACATTTCCAGCCAGTTTTACAACACCATTCTGCTCTATGTAATCGCACATTTCGTAACATAAATTAATCGAATCCATCATATCTCCTCTCATATAAACTTTGTACACGCATATAACACAATCAGAAATATCACATTATACACTGTAAATGTAACAAAATATTTTCCTTTTCCATCTGGCACTTCATTGACATACTGCTTATATGATATAAGGCTAGCCATTGAAGCTATCAGTGTGCCAAGACCTCCAATATTAACTCCAAGTGCAAGGTTCTTTATATTATGCGTAAATCCTGACAGCAGAAGTGCCGCCGGAACATTGCTTATACACTGGCTTGTAATGATTCCAACGCCTATTTCCCTGCCATCAGCAATACCTGATAAGAATAATGCAACCGGCTCTATCCTTCCCATATTGCCTGTAAATATGAAGAAGCCGACAAATGTTAACAACAACGCGTAGTCTGCTTTCAAAAGCACATTTCTTTCTATTATAAATGTGGTAACAAGCACCAGTACTGTAAGTACATACCACGGAAGTACTCTTGCAACAACAAGTAATGCGATGATAAAAAGAATTGTATATAACAACACATTTACAGGTGCAGCTTTCTGACCTGAATTATCGTCTGTATCCTTCATGCTCACATCAGCATTTTTATTCTTTAAAAGCATTATTGAAATAATAAGAAGCGTTGCCGAAACAATTGTATATGGCAGAAGCCACATTATGAACTGACCTGCTCCCACCCCCGCAAGTCCGTATAGATACAGATTCTGCGGATTGCCAATCGGTGTAAGCATGCTTCCAAGATTCGCGGCTATTGTCTGTAATACTACAACCGGTATCATAAGTTCCTGTCTGTCGCACTGCTTAAGCATCATTATCGCAAACGGAACAAATGTTATCAGTGAAACATCATTGGTAATCAGCATGCTGCTAAAGAAACACAGTGCAACAAGTACGCTCACAAGCTGCCACATTTTCCGTGTTCTCACAAGAAGTGCATGTCCGATTTTTTCAAAGATGCCGTTATTCATGTAACCTTTTGTTATTATCATCAGACTCCACAATATTCCAAGTGAACGCCAGTCAATATAACCTGCATATCCTTTATCCGGTCTTACTAAAAATGCTGAAGCAGCCGCAAGCACCCAGCTTACCGTCAGCACTATATCCTTTTTAAAATAATATATAATTCTTTTCATATCTGTCTGCTCTCTTATGTAATTATTATCTCATATTTTACAATATATTTTTTATTCTTTACAGTATTAGTTGTCAAATAAATTCTGTAAGTTTATAATAGAAAAAGTTTTGCATAGGAGAATCTGTTAAATTATGAAGAAATTATTAGACAAATGGATTAGTATTAGTCTCATTAAAAGAATTATTGGAGGACTGGCTCTTGGTATTATTCTTGGCCTGCTCGTTCCAAAGGCTTCCGGCATTGCTCTTTTCGGAAGCGTTTTCGTTGGTGCACTTAAGGCTATCGCACCGCTTCTTGTTTTCGTGCTTGTCATAAGTTCTTTATGCCATTCAGGAAAAAGTCATGGTGGCGTTATTAAAATCGTAATTATTCTGTACATGTTCAGTACCATTCTTGCCTCTGTAATCGCAGTATTTACAAGCAAATTATTTCCGGTTACGCTCACTCTGACAGAAGGCATTGAAGAAATGTCATCACCGGGAAGTATTGGTGATGTATTTAACTCTTTGTTGATGAATATTGTTGAGAATCCTATTACTTCTCTTACTAAAGCTAACTATGTAGGTATTCTTGCATGGGCTGTTGTTATCGGTATTGCATGTAGACATGCCAAGGAATCTACTAAAGATATGCTTGTAGATATCTCTAATGGTCTTTCCAAGGTTGTTACCTGGATTATTAATTTTGCTCCATTTGGTATTATGGGACTTGTATTTGATACTGTGTCAAACAATGGTATGTCAGTATTTAAGGAATATGGAAAGCTTCTTATGCTTCTCGTTGGTACTATGCTTTTTATCTATTTCGTTACCAACCCGATTCTTGTTTTCTGGTGTACACACAAGAATCCCTACCCACTTGTATTCAGATGTTTAAAAAAGAGCGCACTCACTGCATTTTTCACAAGAAGCTCCGCTGCCAATATTCCTATTAATATGAAGGAATGTGAGGATATGGGACTCGACAGGGATACTTACTCTGTAACTATTCCGCTTGGTGCAACTATTAACATGGATGGTGCTGCAATAACTATCACTGTTATGACACTTGCCGCAGCCAATACTTTAGGTATTACTGTTAATATTCCAAGCGCAATTCTTTTAAGTATTCTTGCAGCGCTTTCTGCCTGTGGTGCTTCTGGTGTTGCCGGTGGTTCACTCCTGCTTATACCTATGGCATGCTCATTATTTGGTATTCCTAATGATGTTGCAATGCAGGTTGTCGGAATTGGCTTCATCATCGGTGTTATTCAGGATTCTGTGGAAACTGCACTTAACTCATCATCTGACCTTTTACTTTCTGCTTCTGCTGAATTCAGACAGTGGAGAAAAGAAGGCAGGGAGATTACTTATTAATATGACTAATGAAAAAATGTCTGGCATGCTGCACTACTGCGGCACACCAGACATTTTTAATAATTATGGGTTTCTTTATCTATTCTTAATTATGCTTACAACTGCTAGAACAGCATTTATAAGACACCATACTGACCAGATTACTAAGTCACTGTAATTGCCGTATCCTGCAAATCCGAATACAGCGGCAAGTCCGAAAAGTACAATCAACGCTATATCATGTCCCTTGCCAGTCTTATTTCTTGTAGCTATCGAAACAATTCCACCAGCAAGCATAAGTATTCCAACTATTACGCCGACACTTCCTGATATGCCACCATTGTCCTCAAGTGCATTAACTACTCCTGCGGCGCATGACTGAAACATAACTACTGCAAATAATATAATTGATAATATTCCTGATACCAGTTTCCAAACTCTCATTTTCTACTCCTCCTACTGAAGCTTTATTATTACTTTTTCACTTGACCATATATTGGCTGTGTATTCCAGTTCGATAGATTCTGCATCAACTGGAACTGCAAATACTACACTGAAGTTTATTTTACGACCAGTTGATAATGTATCTCCTGAGAACTCATTTACAGATGCGATAAAACTTTGATCACAGCTCTCATTATCTGCATAACAGCTAAAATCTGCACTACTTACATAAGCATCAGATTTACCGTTATTTTCAAATGAAAAATCTGCTTTGACATATTTTTTCCCATCACCCGGCTTGTAAAATCCATATGGATCATCGTAATCGGTAAAATCTGTATCTGCATCATTAACGGTACCCTTTAATCCATCTTTCTCAAAGCTTCCACCTACCATGACAACATTATCACTTTCTGTGCCTGTCTTGTCCGAAGCCCCACTCGCATTACTGTTATCTACGCTTGTGTCAGATCCACTTCCCATCGCCATTGCAGCAAATACTATCAGACACAGCAGTACCCCTATGTACTTCCTGATTCTTTTCATATGATTTCCTCCTCATATCATGTCTTTTTATAATAAAAACAGCCATCAGTTCTGCAATTATCTCAACAATAATATCCATCACATCAAATGTTCCCTTTACACATCCGGTAACCTGAAGGACTTCCATAATTGTCGAAAACATGCCTGCTATCACAAACATTTTCCATACATAAGCTGTTTTATTACCTGTAACCAGCATTAATGAAAATACCAGTGCATACGCCCACAGCATATCTGGCATATAACTACGCAAATTTACTACAAATGTGTTCTCCGTTCCAACATGCAGACTGACTCCAAGCAGACCGTCAATATTCTGTGCAAAAATGACTTGTGGTGAAGTCACATAGTAAAACAGACTGCCTACCAGTATTGGAAGGGAAATGTTTGCATACATAAATATCTTTTTCATATAATGGATGTTATCACAATGATGACTGCAAACCGTGTGCTGACAGCACAAAAAAACAGGATATAATATTGAATAGTCTCAACATATATCCTGTCTTTTTATAATTACAAATATCCTATAATTGCCATAAATATTGCAAAAAAAGCTAAAAACATAAAACTAATCGTAAATGCATACCCAAATGTCAGAATAGTGCTTAATACATTTATCTTCTTCATTCCCGGAAGCTTTCTCCTTATATTAAGATAGTTGCCAAACCACATTGTCATTCCAAATAGGAGTACAAATACAGCTATCTTATACATTGTAAGTTCTCCGCCCGTTACCGGTATTCCCGTTTTACTGTCCGTAACTGCAAAAGTTATTGTCATCCATACAATAACCGCATACCATACTAGCGCAATCAGACAATACACGACATTCAGCCGTCTGAATCCCGGCAGCAGATATCTGCGCCATGAAGTATCAATATCGTAATTCCTTTTCTGATATTTCCTGTACATTTTAACAATTATATCTCTTATATTACGATAGGTTCTCACAACCGAAATGGTATTATCCTTACCAAATGCTGTTTCAGCTTTTTTCCTATTATCCTGTACTATACTATAATTTAGCATATCCAGCACGCCACGAAGCTCTTCAGCCGATTGATATCGATCCTTTGCATCTACCATAAGGCATTTCTTAAGAATATCTGAAAATCTGCACTCTGCAATTCCTGCTCCCGGCTTGTCACCTGTCATAATATAATTAATTGTTGCTCCCAGACCATATATATCCGTACGCTCATCAGACTGCCCGAATCCAAACTGCTCTGGTGCAGCAAAATACACTGTTCCCAGCATTCTGGTATCTTCATTCTTATCTGCATTAACATGTCTTGCCGCATTAAAATCTATAAGATTCACATGTCCGTTTTTTTCAATAATTATATTAGATGGTTTAATGTCTCTGTGGACAATTGCCGGCTCTAACTGATGCAGTCGCACAAGAATGTCCGCAAGCTGTACTGCAATATCATATGCCTGTTCCTCGTTTAATAGTCCCTGCTCATCTAATACCTGCTTAAGGCTCCTGCCCTGCACATACTCCTCAACTACTATAAGCTTTCCATCATCAGCAACACATTCCTTTACCGCAGGAACTCCCTCAATTCTTACAGAGGCAAGCTGCTCATATACATCATGCGAATATATATCAAGTGTCTTTTTAACGCAAAGCTCACTGTTCCTTATATCCTGCACCAGCACTATATTCTTTTTTTCATCAAGTACTGTCAGTTCCCTGTAAAATGACAGCCTGCTCTCTTCTTCTAAAGTCATATTTTTATCCTTATTGTAATTTAGTGTTTATTATTATACACTATATCAATAGAAAATGTGTACTCTATTGTGAAAGGCGGAATTAATAATGAACGAAAAACCGACTTATGAACTTGATAAAATCTTAAGTTCAGTTGAGCCTGAACATTTTAACAGATACCGTAATGAAGAGGATACTGACTCACAGATGTCTGTCAGTGAATTCTTTAACCGGTATATAGGAAGCTACGGACTTCAATTAAGTGATGTTATACGACAAAGTGATATTCCAGCTAATTATGCATACGGAATACTTAATGGCAATCGTACCAATCCAAGCCGTGACAGAGTAATTGCACTCTGCATCGCATGCCATATGAGTCTTACTGATACCAACCGTGCGTTAAAAACTGCAGGCTTAAGCCCTTTGTATTCCAAGGTCAGCCGCGATGCTGCAATTATAATTATGATTAACAAATGTGAATATGACATTGGAATTATTAATGAATTTCTGTATGGACATAATCTCAATATTCTTTCTACATCTAGCAACAAGGAGGCTTAACTATGAACATAATTGACTCACACATTCATATATGCCGCTGCATCAATGGATTTGGAAACAGCGGAGAAATGCAGGCTATAGGCGGAGGTTACGCAAGCTACGCTGATGGAACTATATTCCAGATGATACCAGAGTGTCTCGGTGAATATGATGTAACTCCGGAAGCAGTTCTTAAGGTTATGGACGAGGCTGGCGTTTCCAAGGCTGTTATGCTTCAGGGCAATTTCTTAGGACCGCAGAATCTCTACACTTATGAGGCTGCAAAGAAATATCCTGACCGTCTTGCTGCAGCAGCTACTTACGACCCATTCTGCAGAAATGTTGATTCTATAAGAAAGCATTTGTTTGAAGACCTCGGAATTAAGATTGTAAAATTCGAGGTAAGTACCGGAAGCGGTCTTATGAGTTATCATCCTACTATTCCCCTTGATGGTGATGTTATTGAGGAAATGCTGTCATATGCTGAAATGCATAATAATACTGTTGTGTTCGATATTGGACGCTACCCTGCCGAGTGCTGGCAGCCGGAATCCCTCGCCCGCGCAATTAAAAGACACCCTGACACGCAGTTTGTTGTGTGCCATCTGCTTGCCCCAAGAGGTCTTGTTCAGGAAAATGTCTGGCTTAAAGGAATGGAGGCACTCACGCTTGACAATGTTGTATTCGACCTTGCAAGCCTTCCTTCTAATCAGGGTAAAGACGCCAGATACCCTTATCCTGACGCAATCCATTATATTAAACGCGCCATCGAACTTGTCGGAAGCGACCGGCTTATGTGGGGAAGCGACCTGCCTATGAATCTGTGCAAGGACAGCTACAGACACCTTATTGATTACATTGTCTTAAGCAATGAAATATCAACACCTGACAAGGAAAATATCATGGCTGCTACTGCAGCTAAAGTATATTTCAAATAATCCACATGTTTAATATATCCCTCAAAAGCACTGTTTACCTGCTTTTGAGGGATTTTTATATTCTCCTGTTGACATATTATGCATATCATGTTATATATACTACGACAGATGTACTACGGCTGTCGTAGTATCGCCTGTCGTAGTAATTATCATTTATTTAATATTTATTATCAGGTGAATCATCACCTTCAATTAATTCGAAGGGAGGAGTATGCATGGCTGGCATCAGCAGCGACATTATACGAGGCTACAACGATACAATTATCCTGTATCTTCTGCTTGATAAGCCATCTTATGGTTATGAGATTTCTAAGCAGATTAAGGCCATGACCAATGAGAAATATATTGTTAAAGAAACTACTCTTTACTCAGCATTTACACGAATGGAAAAGAACGGATATATCACTTCTTTCCCCGGAGTAGGCGAGAATGGCGGAAAAAAGCGCACCTATTATCAGATTACTGACGAAGGACGGCTGTATTATCAGTCAAAATGCAAAGAGTGGGCTCTTACTAAAGAAGTTATTGAAAAATTTATTGTGAAGGAGAATTAATGTATGGATACTATTAAAAGTTATCTTGAAACTATGTTTGCCAATCTCCCCGCAACTACTGAGGTTTTAAAGGCTAAAGACGAATTGTGGGGCATGATGGAGGACAAATATAATGAACTTATCAGTGAAGGTAAAAGCGAGAATGAGGCTGTAGGTACTGTTATCTCAGAATTCGGCAATCTTGACGAACTCGCAGAAACTCTCGGACTTAACAGACAGTCTTCTGCTCCTGTTGATAACAGACGCACTTTAACACAGGATGAAGCCAGAAGCTTTGTAAGTGCCGGCAGCCGACATGCATTTCTGACTGCATTAGGGGTTTTCTTATGTATTTTCTCAGTAGTTCCAGCGGCAGCCTGCAGTGCATTTCATAATAATTTTCTCCAGACAATGGGCACTGTTGCTCTGTTTATTATAGTTGCCTGCGGTGTTGGCATATTTATAATAACCAATTCTTTAATGAATAAATACGACTATATTAAGAAACACGAATGTATCATCGATTATGCCACTGTCGGATATGTGCAGGATAAGAAGGAACAACTTCGCAACATTTCTATTGTGTGCTGCACTCTGGGAATTATTATGTGTATCATAAGCTTTGTCCCTGCTGCCGTTTTTGACGCAATCCCAATACAGGGACTTGACGATATCGGCGGCGCAGCAATGATTTGTATAGTAAGTGTCGGCGTATTCCTTATTGTTTTCGGTTCAATGGCTGAGACTTCATGTAAGACTTTACTTGCTCTTAATGGTGACAATGTAGCCGGCAGCTATGTTAAGAAGGAGAATAAAGAAGTCAGATATATTAACAATACTGCAACAACTATTATGTCTGTTTTCTGGCCTACCGTTACATGTATATATCTGTCAGCCAGTTTCATCACATTTGCATGGGCTTTAACATGGGTTATATGGCCTGTTGCTGCTGTAATACATGCTATATTTAAGAGTATACTTAAAGACGATTCCAGGGAGGTGTAATTATGAAGAAACGAATTTATCTGTCAATTATATATTTTATTACACTTATATGCATAATTATTGGCGTTCTTGGTAATGTATTTAACATTTCTCCTTTTACACGCATGACTATGGCATCCAGTGGCAAATATATTGAAAATTCTTCTATTTATGATAATGTGTCAGACATATCTGTTGATATGAATCTTGGCAGTGTTGAGATTAAGAAAGGCAGCAAGCTTGAAGTTATCTATACAGGTGCTGAAAAGTTTAAGCCTGCTGTATCTGTTTCTGGAACTTCATTAAATATTGAACAGCATGTAAAAGTACATCTTATGACTAATATCAAAAACTCAGACTGCACACTTACAATTACTATTCCTGACAATATCAGTCTTAATTCTATTCAGGCTGACCTTAATATGGGTGATATGGATGTTAACAATATACATGCTTCTTCTGCTGATTTCTCTGTTGATATGGGTTCTCTTAAGATTGCTGATTCATCCATTAAGAATATAACTGCTGACAACAATATGGGCGATATTAAGCTTACCAATTGCGGCAGTGATGTCCTTAACCTTTCTGTCGATATGGGTTCTCTGAAAATAAGCGGTATGGATATTGATAAATACAGCGCTAATCTCTCTGTAGACTTAGGTGACATCAAGGTTAATGATTCTACTTATTCTCACAGCTATACTAATAATGCCGGCAGCGGTAAAAGTATAAATGCTGATGTTAATATGGGTGATATTAAGATTAACAGGTAATAAAGAACCGGATCGCAAGAAAATCCCACAAAGGATTCTCTCCGACCCGGTTCTTTGGCTTGTTTATAGTTTTATTAGATTTTAGCGTATCAGTTATCTTACATTCTTAATCTTACGTCTGCCTGTTACTGCTGCACCTGATGTTAAAGCAAGTGCTGCTGCTACGATGTAAGCCATCATGTTGTTAGAATCACCAGTCTTAACATCTGATACAGATGTATCTGAAGTACCTGCTTCTGTTGTGTTATCAGACTCTTCTGAACCAGAAGGTGTACCTGCATCAACCTTTACTAATGCATTGATTGCTGCTGTAAGATGCTCTGTTGCCTCATCAACATCTGCCTGATATTCTGCAACTGCAAGTGCATCGACTGCTTCCTCATACTCAAGCTTCATAGCTGCCCAGGATTCGGCTGTGTAATCAGCTTCGTTAAGTGCATCTGCTGCTGCAATAGCTGCTGAAAGCTTTGATGTATCACTTACAGGTGCTTTAACCTTAACGATATTAGCATCAGTTGCTTCAAAATCAATTGTAGTATCAGTATATCCTAATGCATATACAGTAAGTGACCAGTAACCTGTTCCATCATATCCTGCTGGTAACTGGCAGCGTGCTGAATCTGTAAGTCCAAGCTGGATTCCCATTGATTTGTGCATCCAGTTGTCTGCTGCGAATTTAGTACCATATGTAGCAACTACATTTGTTCTTGTTGCATCATTTCCATAGTATGTCCACTTAACAGCCTGCATCATAGCACCCAATGCACCATAACCATCACCATTAATATCAACTCTTAAGAATTCACCGTATGAACCTGTAGCATCTTTTACTGTAGATGTAATGTTAGCAGCTACGCTGATATCCTGCTCTGCAAATAATTTGCCATTGCCAGTCTGTCTTGCAGAGAATGAATATGTTCCATCTGCATTCTTAACTGCTGTCTTAAGTCCGTTAGTATCTGCATTAACTGCAGCTGTATACTCATATGAGCTAAGCTTGTTCTCACCAAATCCACCGTATAACTTTTCTCCATTCTTGACAACTCTGTAATGCTGCTCAAAATCAGCAAGATCAGATGTCTTAACCTTAACCGGAACATACTTAATACCAGTTACTTCATAAGAAGAAAGCTTAGATGTTGTACCATCTGTATTAGTAATTACTCCCTTACTATATGAAAGCTGTGTACCATCTGTAAGAATCATTATCTGATTCTTTGCATCACCAGTCCAGCCGGCAAGCTCATACTTCTTACCATCTTCTGTATCAATTGTTGCCATGCACTGGTAGCTTCATCTGTGAAGACCATGGTTAGTTGTAGCTCTTGTTACTGTATCAAAAGCTCCCTTATCATACTCACCTTTTGTATCCTTCTCATTAGATGTTGTTACATCTCCTGCGTTATATACGCCCTCATTAGCCCAGTATTCCTGCCATGTAAGTCCAGCATATACATATGAATAATCATCATCTGCTGCATGTGTATCAGACACAAGAGCTGGAAGTGCTGTAACTGCAAGAACAGTAGCGGCTGCAACAGCAGCAATCTTAGTAAAAATGTTCTTCCTCATAAATCCTCCTTGTTTTGCGAAGCAAAATCCGAACCCATTGGTGAGGAGAGGAATTTTGCCTCCTTATAATTTTTTCTATTACAAATCTGCTCTACTTCTTAGCCGATTTATAAGCATAGTAAAATGCCTTCTTTATGGCATTGCTCGATTTAGTAGCACCAGAAACACTGTCAACGCCTGATGTACTCTGATTTGCAAGAAGCTGTGCAGGAACCTTTGCATTTGCCATATTAAAATACTGTACGTCCTGTGCTCCTGCTTCTGAAGTTGCTGTAACTGATGTAATCACATCTCCCGATACAACTATTGTGACCGTCACATCGTAACCATAAGGATCACATACTGCAGAACCTGCATAAGTTCCGTCTGCTTTAAATGTTGTATTAGCCGGTGTATCACTGCCAGCATTACCTCCCTGTGAATCACTGCTGCCATCTGATAAATTTCCTGGCTGTGCTGTCTGATTACCACTTTCCGAATCATTGCCTGATGTATTACCTGAACCTGAATTACCTGCGGCTGAATTATCCAAACCCGAATTGTCGGTCTGTGTATCTGACTGATTGTCTGCCTGTCCTGCCTCTGTTGTACCTTCGGCTGTTAAAGCTGCGTCATCTGCGAGGCTGCTCTCTGCCTCTTTAACCAACGCTGCAACTGTCTCTTCATTAAAGAATTCTTCCCATTCCTCGTCCCCGCCAGAAGCCATAGCAGTTGTCTTTCTTCCTGCAAAGCATAAAAATGTCATAACTACACATAAAACCAATGCCAGTCCATACAGAACCGTCTCTGGTTTCTTACCGTATGTCTTTCCGGCTCTTGCTGCCTTTACTGATACAACCTTTTCTATTCTCATAGCTGCATAGCCTAAGAAAACTATGCTGTAGATAACTACATTTGCAATATAAGTACCGAGTCCAAGTCTTGCATATGGAATATTGATAAGCATTATATGTACATACATAAGACCGTAGAATACGTATGCTGTGCGCTGTAACTGTTTCCACTTCTTAGCCTTCATCTTCTTTCTTACAGCCTGAAATGAAGTTACTGTAAGCACAATCATTATTATGATAAGCACAAGGCTTATTATTGCTGCTGTAAGCTGTGTTGCTGATAATGCCTCCGGCTTAATAAAAAGCATTTTAAAATATGTTATTCCGTATGTGAAATTATGACACAGGACAAGTATTGCCGCTGTAATTGACAATTCACCTCTTATCTTCATAAGCGGTGCAATCAGCTTGCTGCCCTTAGGAAGTGCACCTGCGTACATTACTGCAATGAACATTGCCGTTCCAAGAGAACCCTTTGCAAATATCCCCAATATATTATTCTTTAAGAATAAAGGCATTGGCAGAAATCCAATCAGAAATACTGCAATAGAGATTACCGCTGCCCCTATATAGTAGATACCTGCGTGTTTTTTAAGTGAATCTTTAAGAAAATATATAAATAAAGCTACGATTATAAGTGATATTATTAATAACATGTCTGCTCCTTCGGGTCTGTATATCTTGGTTAGCTGTCTTCAACAAAAGTATATTAATCTATCTATAATTAGTTTTAACTAACTGCTCTATAGAATATATTTTTCTCACCACATTTGTCAATACAGACAGTTAATAATAATTCTCATTAAGGCTGTCTGGTAATTATTTCCTTATCCATATCTGTTGAAAAACCGCTGGCAATGCCCTCCGATACATACACTCTGCTTCCATCGAAAAGTATCATATCAAAATCTATAGCCCCGCTTCTGTAAAGTTCTTTCGCACCATCAAGCCCCATTACAAAAAGCGCAGTTGATAATGCATCTGCTGTTGTTCCATCTGAACACACAATTGTAACCGAGGTCAGGTCGCTCTCTGATGGATAACCTGTCTGTGGGTCTATAATATGATGGTATACATGTCCGTCCTGCTCAAAATACCGCTCGTACCCACCTGATGTTATGACAGCCTTATCCGCCGTGCTTAATACACCAAGATAACTATTCTCACTAGCAGGATTCTGTATGGCAACTCTCCAGTCAGAACCGTCCGCCTTAGTTCCAAGCACCTGCACATTGCCTCCAAGATTAATGATTGCGTGCTCTATGCCACAGTCCTTCATAATCTGAATCACCCGCAAAGAAGTATAACCTTTGGCAATTCCACCAAGGTCAATGCTTGCACCATCTGACAATGTCACCTGCTGCCCGTTAACCTCCACATTTGTATAAGAAACATGCTTAAGTACATCCGCAATCTCGCTGCTTTCAGGCACTCTGTAATTCTTGGTGGTAAATCCCCACAGCTCCATAACCGGGTATATCGTAATATCGAAAGCACCTTTAGTTTCTTTAGATACCTGCATTGCCCTGTTCATTATAAATGCAGTTTCTTCCGATACTTCTCCGCTTCCATTTTCATTTATCTTAGTAACATCACTGTCCTCATTTCCTACCGAAAACATTGCATCAAGCCGGTTAATCTCCTGAACTGCTTTACTTACTGCTTCCTCTGAATTGCTGCCATATGCAGTAAGCGACATATATGTATCCATTGCAAATATTTCCTGTGTACTCTGGACTGTATCGTCCTTCTCTGGCTTGCTGCCACCACATGCCGTCAAAACAGCCGCTGCAAGAATTGCTGTAATTCCTGCCAATATATATTTTCTGATATTATATTTCATGCTTTTAAGTTTTATCCTCCATCTTATACTGGTTAGTTCCATAAAACTTTATAGCATAATAATCAAAATGTCAATCACATACGGTCACACATTCACCACGCAAAAACACCCGCAATATAATTGCGGGTGCTCCTGTAAAGAAAATTCTTATGAAATTAGATATCTTTTCTTCTTCTCATGTATACTGCTGCCATTCCAAGTAAGCCACTAAGTCCTGCTGCCATTAATGCTGCATACATTCCTGTATGACTCATATCACCAGTCTTGACTGTTGTGTCTGCTCCTGTTGATGTTCCTGTTGAATCATCAGGTGTCTCGGCAGGATTCTCGTTATCTGATGGATTTCCTTCAACATATTCTGGGTTCTGGTTATTCTCACCTTCCCATGTAACATTTAAGTTATGAAGCATTGTTGTATTCTGCCATCCGCGTGCGCCAAGTGTTCCTGTATGCTGGATTGCAACTCCACCAAAGCTGTTAGCTTCAATCTCTGCTGTAAGGTCAACCACATGTGGATATCCCTTAGCTGCCTGGTCTGCAAGCTGTTCTGTTGGTGTCTCAACATGAGCTGTGAGCTTATTGCCTTCAGCCTTTAAGCTGATTGTACAGCCTGTTGCATAGCAGCTTGCGATAACTTCATCAGAAATCTCTGTTACTGTTCCGTTGTCGTATTTTACAAGTACAAATGTTACGGCATTAGATGAAGCCTTTGTTCTTACTATTCTTAATCCGTATCCTGTAAGTGTAGATGTATCGAACTTAAGAAGTACATCCATATACTGTCCTGCACTACCAAATCCCTGACCTGCTGTCTTAGCCGGGTCAACTACAAGCTTAAGTGACATATCACCATATGTTCCTTCTACTGGTGTATACATAAGTCTTGCGCCCTGTGTACCTTCATATAATCCAGCGCCTACACAGCCGTTACCTGTTGTTCCATATTTCCAAGGTTCTTCTGTATCAGCTCCCTGCCAGCTTCCAAAACTTTCTGTATCTGCCGGACGGTTATAATCTACTGTCCAGAAGCCAGCTTTGATTTCAGACTGCTTTACATTAGGGAAGTTAGAGAAATCTGTAGCAAAGTTCTTGCTTCTTACATCTTTCACTCCGATTGCCTTGTCATATACTGTATTTACCGGTGTTCCATAATCACTTCTGATGTTCTTAGATTCTACCTTAGCCATGATGTAATATCCTACATCACCTGCTGTTAACTTATATGTATACTCTGGTGAATCATTTCTTGTTACTGCTACAAGTATAGGATTGCTGCCCTCTGCATCTGTACATCTGTACCATGAGATTGCAGACATGTCTTCTCTGCTTCCTAAATCAAGTGAGTAATCTACTTTAAGACTGCCCTGTCCGTCATTAGTAATAACTGGTGCCTTTGTAAATGCTGGTGCTTCAATCTTGCTTGGCTTTACAGTAATTCCAACTGCTGCTTCAAGACCTGACTCTGTAGATGCATTTATAATGACCTTCCTAGCTGCATCATCATTATTAGTACCTTCTACTTTGCATGTTCCGTCACCATTATCTGTTAACTTCACATATGCCTTATCCTCGTCTGATACGCTGTATGTTATCTTCTGTGTTGTATCATTAGTTCCATAGAAATAGTTAACTGTTCCTCCTATTGAAGCTGTTTCCTTTCCAGATTCAATCTCTGTGACATCTGATGTTATTGAAAGCTGTGTTGCAACTGTGTCCTGTCCGGCTGCTTTAATTACATCCCTAACTCCTAATGGATCCCAGTCGTCACTGCCCTTTAAAAGATTGTATGTATTGTAATATGTCTTACCACCTGACACAACCTTGTAGGCATCAAGTACTGACTTGCCTGTCATATCAACGGTTTCTTTAGCACCCTCACCACCGATTGTGATGCTCTGTCCATTATGAATTATGTTGCTCTGATAACACTTTAATGAAGTTGATGGTGTTTTAGTCCATCCAATTGATATAGGTACACTTAAATTACTGTTATATACACAGTCTACTGCGGTAATTGTGCCGCCTTCCTTAGTAAAGAACTGTGTTGGTTCAGCTTCAACATTTAATATCTTACAATTAAATGTACAACCTAAAAATGTTGAACCTGTACCATATGATGAATATAATGGTCTGTTTCCGTAGAAATCAAAATCGCATCCTACATATACAGCATTTGCATTAAGGGCATCATCTGTACTTTCAAAATGACAGTTGTTATAAAGACTTCTTGATGCTCCATTTATTGGGTCAAGATTAAGTCTGCTTATAAAGTTACAGTTATCTGCAAACATCTTGTCTCCTGAAACATCAGCAAGCTGTGCCTGTGTGATTGTCTCTGTTCTCTTTGCCTGATTAAGCTCACTCATAAGCGGATAATCAAGGTCAACGCTACAATAGTTACCTATTGTTATGTTCTTAACTGTAAGTGCACCGCTGCAGTTGAATCTGAACATTGTGTAGTTACCGTTAGAGGCATGTGACTGTCCTCTGTTTCCTGCTAATACAACATTATCAGGATTTCCTGTAAGACCTTTGATAGTAAGATATTCTGAATTAACAACCATTCCATAAGGTACTGAATATCCCTCGGTCTTCTGTACTGTATCTGTTGCTGCCGGATCATCAATCCAATACACATATGGTGCAACATATACTGTCATTGGTTTGTCTGCTGTTCCATTCTTTAATGCATCTGCTGACAACGCCTTAGTAATGTCGTTATATACATATGGGTACTGGGCAGCAAGCTCGTCTGATAACGAACCATCAACATATATGGCTGTCTCCGACAACTGGATTGTCTCGCCCTGATACTTAATGTAAGTTCCACCGAATTCAACCGGATCAGAACTGTCCATTGGTGTGTAACCTTCTAATGTTTTGTTAATGTCTTTTACTGCTGAATACCTTCCAGCTTTTACTCCTGTTTCCTGTGCAAATGCATAGTATCCCTGTAATGGAGCTAAGTTGCCCGCAACAAGAACACCAGCCATGACACTGACAGCAACAGAAGCAATAATTTTGTTTCTTCGTATCATATTATTCCTCCTTATATTAAATTGTTTCTGCTTCTTAAGATGCTTTCATTATATTCACATTGTTTTTTTATTGATACAAAAAAACAGCACGAAATCTTCCAAAATCAAAAAAATATGTAAAAAATCAGTAACATTTTCTCTATAAACGACCTATAATCAGTATATGATTTTGCTTCGTAAGATATTATTCATATACCAAGGAGACGGCAATGTACCATTTTATTAATGACAATTTCCACACGGATATTGCTACTGTGCCACCATCTTATAAAATGAAACATTTTCATGAACATAACAGATGGGAGCTGATGTTTATATATTCTGGTTCCTGCACACTTTATGTAGGTGATGAAATATATATGTTAAATTCTGGCGGACTTGCTCTTATCCCACCAGACATGGCGCACATGACTACTTACCTCGCCGGAAGTGACCATACAAGATATGTGTTATATTTTAATAATGATGAATTAAAGTGGATTGCTGATGATTCCTCTCAGGATATAGAAAGCATTTTCCATAAACATCCTGTTATCCATATACCAGAAAGACGACTTGATTATATATCATCAATTATCCAGAAGGTTATTGAATATATTATCGAGAATTATCACAATGACATAACTATGGCTGCTACTGCAGAACTTTTTAATATGAGTGAATCGAGCCTTTCCAAGAAATTTAAGGCTTTTACAGGCTTCAGATTCAGAGAGTATCTTATTTATGTAAGAACGCACGCAGCAGCAGACCTTTTAGTCAACACCAGCCTCTCTATTACTGAGATTGCTGACAAATGTGGTTTCGCCGACAGTAATACTATGGGCGGCACATTTAAAAAAATCATGGGCGAAGCGCCCGGAAGCTACAGAAAGAGCCATTAATTATATTTTTTATTTTGGAATGGAGGTTATTATGGCAGATTTTATTTTACTTGATGAAGATTTCTCTGATTTTCCTATTGGTGAATTTCCTTATGATAAGAATCATTCGGCAATGGGTGAGTATCATTTTATCCATTATCCTGGATATTATGGTAAATGGTATGACCCGGTATGCAACCACACTTATAATGGTCAGGGGGCTTCCTGGATTATTTCTGAATATAATGGAAAACATTTTATGGAGCAGATGCGTATCCGCAATGACAAGCCACACCGCACATTTCCTATGCTCACAAGCGGTGACAGATTCTGGCGCGATTATACTATAACTGCAAGTGTGCGTATGTTTACTACCAAATGGGGCAATGCCGGCATTGGTTTTTGTTGTCAGAACTCTGCTAATCTTCTTGTCCTTGTTTTTGAAGAGCATGAGTTAAGACTTGAGTATCGTCATAAGGAGGAGGTTACTGTACTTGATTCTGTACCTTTTGATTACAACTGTGATGATACTTATGTACTTAAGGCTGAGATTAAAGGCAGCCATGTTATATGCAGTGTTGATGATAAGGTTTATTTTGACCTTGACACTGAATATGCAAGACAGGGTGGCAAGGTTGCCATTACTGCAACTATCCCTACACAGTTTGGTTTTGTAAATGTTACTACTTCTGAAAGTACTGCTGCTTCTATTGATGCTGCAAGAAATGCTTATAAAGCTGAATGTGAAGATGCACAGGCACATTATCCTAAGATGAAGCTTCTTAAGAAAATTGACCTTAAAGGCTGCGGCACCGGAAGACAGCTTCGTTTCGGTCATCTTCTTGGCAATGGCGAGTATCAGATGGTTATGGCTCAGTGCCAGAAAAGAGTAAACCGTGATGCTTATGGAACAATCAGCTGTCTCACCGCATTTGACCTTGATGGCAATATATTATGGCAGCATGGTGAACCTACTGATAATCACGACATTGGAACTATATCAGCAGATATGCCTATGCAGATATATGATATTGACGGTGATGGCTTTGATGAGGTTATTACAGCCAAGAATTTTGAAGTGCTGATTCTTGATGGCAAAACAGGTGAAGTGAAGAAACGTGCCAAAACACCTTTCTCTACACCAGAAGAGGACGGAACTATTATCGGTGTTCCTGATAAAATCTACGCATTTGACAGAATTAATCCTGATGGTATGCGTATATGTAATTTCCGTGGTCTTGACAAGCCACGCGATATTCTCATTAAGGACCGTTATTGCAGAGTATATGCACTTAACGATGACCTTGAGGTTATGTGGCATTTCCAGAGTGATAAGAATACCGGACATTTTCCTTTTGCAATTGATATTAACGGAGATGGACATGATGAACTTTTAGTTGGTTATAACATGCTTGACTGCCACGGTAATAAAATGTGGACTATGCCTGTTAATGAAGACCATATTGATGAGATTGTTCCAGGCAGATTTGAGTCAGGACCACACAAAGGTACTAAATTCTTTGCCTGTGTTGCCGGAAAGGAAGGCTTCCTGATATCTGATTTTAACGGAAAGCTTCTTAAGAAGGACGGCATAGGTCATGCACAGCGTGTAAGTCTTGCTAATTATCTTCCTAACCGCCCGGGCTATGAAATGGTTGTTGTTAATTTCTGGGGACACCAGGGAATTATATATTTCTATGACAGCGAGGGTAATCAGTTATGGGAAATGGAGAATGAGCTTAATGGTAATCTCTTAACTCCTGTAAACTGGACTGGTGACGGTCAGGACTTCATCCTTCTTAATGCTGATATAGAGCGCGGCGGAATGATTGATGGCAATGGTATTCAGGTTGTTAAATTCCCTGATGATGGTCATCCTACCATGTGTGCTGAAGCTGTAAACCTCTACGGCGATGCCCGTGATGAGATTGTCACATGGGATTATGATTCAATGTACATATATACACAGGATGATGCACCTAAGGATGATGTATATGCACCTTTCAAGTATCCTGATTATAATGCTTCTAATTACCGCGGTGAATACTCATACCGTGAGAAGTGGTGGTAAAATTAAGACTATAAATGACTAACAGGGTTGCAGAGTATATAACACTCTGCAACCCTGCTATATAATAAGTCCATCAACATTGAATAAGTTTTTTCTCCAGACAGTAATGATACACTCCGTCTTCTTCAACGGATTTACATATGACATCTGCTCTTGCTTTGACTTCATCAATGGCATTCCCCATGGCCAATCCTGTACCAACAGCTTCTAGCATTTCAATATCATTTCTACCATCACCAAAAGCAATCGCCTCATCTTTCGATAATCCATAATAATTAAGCACTGCATTTACAGCATTTCCCTTACCACAATTCAATGGAATTATATCTGCTGCTTTATCCCACCATGCAGTTATCTGGGTATTTTCAGTTCCTTGCAGTATCTGGGCGTATTCTTCTTTTCTGCACGCACACATAATCTGATAAATATCTTCTTTACATAACTCATCGAAATTATCTGCAATTGTCAATGTTTCATTTCCAAATTTAAAGTACTCTTCCAGATGCTCATCTGTGCCATTAGTAACAATAAAATGCTCATTGCTGATTGCAGCTGCTCTGTTCATTTTATTAAGATTTTGAATTATCTGATGTTTATCATTATTATTCAGTGGATTCCTGAAAATAATCTTTTCTCCAGCCATTACATATGAACCATTAAATGTTAGAAGCACATCAAATGTAATATCTTTGAATTTAGGAATTGAAAGATAGCCTCTGCCAGTTGCCATACAAAGCAATATTCCATTCTGGTGAAGAGAATTTAACGCTTTAACTGTTTTATCTGTCGGTTCTTTACATCCCATTTTCAACAATGTTCCATCTATATCGAAAAATGCTATTTTAATCATATATGGCTCTCCAATCATATCTGCCAACTTTATCAAAAAAAGTTGTTATTGTACTTTTCTATTCTTCTCTGGATACAACTTTTATAATTCTACCACTCTTTGTGCTTACAGTTGTCATATAAACATCTATCCAAAATTATATTTTTCATTATATTATAATAATACCACAGTTCACAAACTAAAAAAACACCCCGGAACCGGAATTCCGAGGTGTAATATACTTTTCTTAAACGCCATAAGACGCTTTGGATTGTAAATATTATCTCTTTGAGAACTGTGGAGCACGACGAGCTGCTTTGAGACCGTACTTCTTTCTCTCCTTCATTCTTGGATCTCTTGTTAAGAAACCAGCCTTCTTAAGTGATGGACGGT
>OCHL01000947.1_pt1 | contig 21871 bp, 19 predicted proteins | sample 1538421 | NCBI WGS metagenome assembly OCHL01 (sample SAMN04571690, study PRJEB22368) | human gut metagenome | biome: human gut; material: stool | host: Homo sapiens | place: Luxembourg | collected 2012-06-01 | reverse complement strand
CGCTACCCCGCCACACTGCTCAACGGCGTGACGATGCGCATCCGCGCCGAGCAGGACGTGACCCGCGGGCGCGCCGCCATTCTGAAAGCCTATTACCTGCGCAATTCCCCCACCGATCTGAACAAGGAGGTCTTTACTGTGAGCCTGAACGAAACCACCAATGTGCCCTACATTCTGGGGCGGCTGTTCTCTGTGCTGGAAGCAGTGCAGAGCGATGCCAACCCCGGCATCAACACCACCATCAAAGACCGGTATTTCAATTCCGCCTGTGCCACCCCGGCTCTTGTGTTCCCCACCCTGCTCAAGCTGGCACAGAAACATTTGCAGAAGCTGCCGGACGGCAAGGCGGTCTTCTACAACAAGCAGATCACCGAACTGGCCGCCCTTGTGCCGGAAAGCGGCTTCCCCGCCCGGCTGAGCCTGCCGGATCAGGGCAAGTTTGAGATCGGCTATTATCACCAGACCCAGAAACGCTTTGAGAAGAAAAACAAGGAGGAATAAACCATGTCTGAGCCCATCAAGAACCGCTACGATTTTGTCATTCTGTTCGACGTGGAAAACGGCAACCCCAACGGCGACCCGGATGCCGGCAACATGCCCCGCATCGACCCGGAGACCGGTTACGGCCTGGTGACGGACGTCTGCCTCAAGCGCAAGATCCGCAACTATGTGGAAACGCTGAAAGAGGATGAAGACGGCTACCGCATCTACATCAAGGACGGCGTGCCCCTGAACCGCAGCGACGCTGCAGCCCTGACCGCCTGCGGCCTTGCCCCGGACGAAGACCTGAAAAAGGCCAAGAGATCCGACCCGGACATCGACCGCAAACTGCGCGACTATATGTGCGCGAATTTCTATGATATCCGCACCTTTGGTGCCGTGATGACCACCTTTGTAAAGGGTGCACTGAACTGCGGTCAGGTGCGCGGCCCGGTGCAGCTGAGCTTTGCACGCTCGGTAGACCCCATCCTGCCGCAGGAAGTCACCATCACCCGCGTGGCCATCACCACCGAAGCCGACGCCGAAAAGAAGGGCACCGAGATGGGCCGCAAGCACATCGTGCCGTACGGCCTGTACCGCGCCGAAGGCTATGTTTCGGCTAATCTGGCCCGCAAGACCACCGGCTTCTCGGAAGACGACCTGCAGCTGCTGTGGCAGGCCATCCTGAACATGTTCGAGAACGACCACAGCGCCGCCCGCGGCAAGATGGCCGTGCGGGAGCTGATCGTGTTCAAACACGATTCCGAACTGGGCAACGCCCCCTCTTACAAGCTGTTTGATGCCGTTAAAGTCCAGCGGAAGGAGGATGTCATCGCGCCCCGCAGCTATCAGGATTACACCGTCACCGTTGCGGACACCCTGCCGGACGGCGTGACCTGCGAGAGGTTCAACTGATGGACGCGCCGGACGACTACCTGCTGATGTCCGGCATCCAGCACTTTGCCTTCTGCCGCCGTCAGTGGGCATTGATCCACCTGGAGCAGCAGTGGGCGGAAAACCTGCGCACCACCGAAGGGCAGCTGGACCACGCCCGCTGCCACGACGATACCCAGACCGAGCGCCGCAAAGATCTGCTCATCACCCGTGGAATGCGGGTGGTCAGCCATCGGCTGCGGATGTCCGGCAACTGCGACGTGGTGGAATTTCGGGCCAGCGAGGCGGGCATTTCCTTGCAGAGTGCCCCCGGCTTCTGGCAGCCATATCCGGTGGAGTATAAACACGGGCACGCCAAGGAGACCGACGCCGACCGGCTGCAGCTCTGCGCCCAGGCCATGGCGCTGGAGGAAATGCTGGTGTGCCGCATCCCGGAAGGTGCGCTGTATTACTGCGAGACCAGGCGCCGGGAGGTGGTGCCGTTCACGGAAGAACTGCGCGCCGCCACCCAGCGCATGGCCGACGAAATGAACCAGTATTTCGCCCGCGGCTACACCCCCAAGGTGAAGCCCGGCAAGCACTGCAGCGCCTGCTCGCTGAAGGAGCTCTGCCTGCCCGTGCTCTGCCGGAACGCGGACGCAAAGGCCTATCTGCGCAGCCATCTGGACGAAGCGGCCACGGAGGTGACACCATGCGGCAATTCCTGAACACCCTGTTCGTGCTGAACGAAAGCGCCTACCTCTCGCTGGACGGCGAAAATGTGGTCGTCAGCTGCGACAAGGCCGAAGTCGGCCGGGTGGCGCTGCACACGCTGGAAAGCATCCTCTGCTTCAGCTACGCCGGTGCCTCCCCCGCCCTGATGGGCAAGTGCGGCCGTCTGGGCATCGACCTGTGCTTTTTCTCACCGCAGGGGCGCTTTCTGGCCCGCACGGTGGGCGAGGAACGCGGCAATGTTCTGCTGCGGCAGACGCAGTATGAAGTTTCGGCCAGCGAGGCCCGCAGCTGCACCTACGCCCGCAATTTCATCCTGGGCAAGGTTTACAATGCCCGCTGGGTGCTGGAGCGTGCCACCCGCGACCACCCCCAGCGGGTGCCGGTGGAGCAGCTCAAGCAGACCAGCGCACAGCTGGCCGCCGCACTGCCGCTTTTGGAGACCTGCGAAGATTTAGAGCAATTGCGCGGTCTGGAAGGCGAAGCAGCGCAGCGGTATTTCGACCGGTTCCATGCGCTGATCCTGCAGCAGAAAGAGGATTTTGCTTTCACCTCCCGCAGCCGCAGACCGCCGCGGGACAACGTGAACGCGCTGCTGTCATTTGCGTATTCCCTGCTGGCCAACGACTGCGCCGCCGCGCTGGAAGGGGTCGGGCTGGACCCTTATGTGGGCTTCCTGCACCGCGCCCGCCCCGGACGGCGCAGCCTGGCGCTGGACCTGATGGAGGAGCTGCGTGCCGTCTACGCGGACCGGTTCGTGCTCTCCTGCATCAACCAGAAGGTCGTAAACGCGAAACAGTTTGAAAAGCAGGAAAACGGTGCCGTTCTGCTGACCGAGGATGGCCGCCGCGCCTTCCTGCACGCCTGGCAGCTGAAAAAGCGGGAGGTCATCACTCACCCTTTCCTGAAAGAAAAGCTCAGCTGGGGTCTTGTGCCCTATGTGCAGGCGCTGCTGCTGGCACGGACTTTGCGGGGCGATCTGGACGTATATCCGCCGTTTTTCTGGAAGTGAGGTGCTGTTCATGCTGGTTCTCATCACCTACGACGTCAACACCGAAACGCCTGCAGGCCGCAAGCGCCTGCGCAAGGTGGCGAAGAAATGCGTCAACCACGGCCAGCGGGTGCAGAACTCGGTGTTCGAGTGCCTGCTGAACGCTTCGCAGTACGCCGTTTTGAAGGCCGAGCTGACCGCGCTGATCGACCCTGCACTGGACAGCCTGCGGTTCTATCAGCTGGGCAACAACTACCAGAGCAAGGTGGAGCATGTCGGCCTGCACCCCGATTTTGCGCAGGATGACGTGTTGATGTTCTAGCATCCCCCGCCGTGCGAGGCACAAGCTCCCATGGTTTCCCCGGGCGCTTCGCACTGCAAAAAAAGCCGCTCTGGCACGATTTGTCTTTCATTTCGCCGGAGCCTTCGTAAAGTTCCTTTTCAAATTGTGCACAAGCGTGTATAATGGAACAAAAGTGGTGGATTTTTTCGCTGCTTTTGCTGTCGCCCTCCTCGCGGAGGGCGTGGATTGAAATCCGATCTTATGAAAATGAACGGTGAGCACTTCGGTCGCCCTCCTCGCGGAGGGCGTGGATTGAAATACAATGTCGCCCACCTTGTACTCGTCAGAGCCTTTGTCGCCCTCCTCGCGGAGGGCGTGGATTGAAATATGCTCTCCGCTGCCCGGAGAGCCAACGGCCTGGGTCGCCCTCCTCGCGGAGGGCGTGGATTGAAATCACCCAGGCGACCGGCAAAACCTACACTGTGAAGTCGCCCTCCTCGCGGAGGGCGTGGATTGAAATCGTGGTGTGCTACGACGACCTTTACAACCTCCAAGTCGCCCTCCTCGCGGAGGGCGTGGATTGAAATTGAAAGCGCTGCGTGAATATCTCAAATAAACAAAAAGTCGCCCTCCTCGCGGAGGGCGTGGATTGAAATTCCTCGCGGAGATGGCGGCTGGTGCTCTGGCGAAGCGTCGCCCTCCTCGCGGAGGGCGTGGATTGAAATCCCAGATGGTTGGTTTTTTCGTGTTCATCTGGAAAGTCGCCCTCCTCGCGGAGGGCGTGGATTGAAATAAGTCTAAAGGCGTCTCCCGCATGGTACGCACTGGTCGCCCTCCTCGCGGAGGGCGTGGATTGAAATACAAGGCCGGGGACGGTGATTTGGTGGCGGAGACGTCGCCCTCCTCGCGGAGGGCGTGGATTGAAATAGGATATTGGGAATGCGGTCGGGATGCACTGCCCGTCGCCCTCCTCGCGGAGGGCGTGGATTGAAATTGTTTAGGTGTCCGCATCAGCGTCACCTCCTGCTGGTCGCCCTCCTCGCGGAGGGCGTGGATTGAAATAGCAATCCCTCATCATCTACCACCATGCAGAGGCCGTCGCCCTCCTCGCGGAGGGCGTGGATTGAAATTCGGACAGCCAGCGGTAGGCCTCATTCCGGCGGCGTCGCCCTCCTCGCGGAGGGCGTGGATTGAAATACAAGCTGTCTGCCGTACCCGCAGAGAGGGCCCGGTCGCCCTCCTCGCGGAGGGCGTGGATTGAAATAGAAACACTTTGTAAAATCTGGGGTCAAGGAAATGTCGCCCTCCTCGCGGAGGGCGTGGATTGAAATACCACAACGGATATTATACTTCAGAAACACTTTGGTCGCCCTCCTCGCGGAGGGCGTGGATTGAAATTTGACTTAGCGCTGGTGCCTTTGTGTAGTTGTCAGTCGCCCTCCTCGCGGAGGGCGTGGATTGAAATACCGGTTGCCCCGATGATTTTTGTTGGCACTCCCAGTCGCCCTCCTCGCGGAGGGCGTGGATTGAAATCCATAGGATGCGGTTTGGGCAGAAGAAGTAATAAGTCGCCCTCCTCGCGGAGGGCGTGGATTGAAATCCCTCGCCGGTTGCGGCGTAGGTGCTCCGGCGCGGTCGCCCTCCTCGCGGAGGGCGTGGATTGAAATATCTGCACGATGGGGGACAGATTGACAAGCCGACCGTCGCCCTCCTCGCGGAGGGCGTGGATTGAAATTGTGTTGTGGGTGTTTATCCGTGCTGGACGAGTTGTCGCCCTCCTCGCGGAGGGCGTGGATTGAAATAGCTCGTTGATGCTCATGGTCGCATACTGCGCGGGTCGCCCTCCTCGCGGAGGGCGTGGATTGAAATCTTGCCTGATATCCTCTTATCCTGCCCGGGGCCGGTCGCCCTCCTCGCGGAGGGCGTGGATTGAAATCAATTCCAGAGAGGGGAGCGGCTCGACCTCTGATGTCGCCCTCCTCGCGGAGGGCGTGGATTGAAATGTTTTTACCGCCAGAATACGCACTTACATATGGCGGTCGCCCTCCTCGCGGAGGGCGTGGATTGAAATACTTTAGGCACATCCGACCACTTGACGAAATGCCGGTCGCCCTCCTCGCGGAGGGCGTGGATTGAAATTGCAAACAGAAGATACGATCAGCGCAGCCCTCGCGTCGCTCTCCTCGCGGAGGGCGTGGATTGAAATAGAGTCTGGATGCTGGTGGTCACCGTGCCGAGGGGTCGCTCTCCTCGCGGAGGGCGTGGATTGAAATTGCGCTGATTGAGTATTACATCACCGCCAAGGCTGTCGCCCTCCTCGCGGAGGGCGTGGATTGAAATAATGATGAACTGATACACGGGGTTCGTCACACAAAGTCGCCCTCCTCGCGGAGGGCGTGGATTGAAATTTGCTCAGGGCAGATGTGTCGCTGGCCTGATAGACGTCGCCCTCCTCGCGGAGGGCGTGGATTGAAATGTTCTTTCTCGTTATGATTTGCTCGAGTAAAGAACAGTCGCCCTCCTCGCGGAGGGCGTGGATTGAAATATCCACTCTTGGCTGAGCGCCGGTGTACTGGTGTGTCGCCCTCCTCGCGGAGGGCGTGGATTGAAATAACGTGACCGCACGCAAAACGAAAAGTATCAACGTCGCTCTCCTCGCGGAGGGCGTGGATTGAAATACGATGAACACCAGCAACACGAACTCTGGTGGCGGTCGCTCTCCCCACGGAGGGTGTGGATTGAAATATTCCAGATTTTCGCGTATGCCCTGAAGGGCATGCGTCGCTCTCCCCACGGAGAGCGTGGATTGAAATTCTGCGGAGGACGGCATCCGGATCCACAACTGCAAGTCGCCCTCCTCGCGGAGGGCGTGGATTGAAATCAGACGCCAGTGACGGTCAGGCCATCAAGGCTGCGTCGCCCTCCCCACGGAGGGCGTGAGTTGAAACGCTCCCCGCACAGATACGTTGCATGGCATCGTCCACCGCCTGTTTCAGGCCCATTCGGGACGGGCGGAAGGGCCTTCACAGGCAAGAAAAAACCACGGTGCATCTCTGCATCGTGGTTTTTTGCGGCGGCATATTGAACTGCCGGGCGTATGAATTTTGCTTTTCTGCCTTGTCCGGCAGCGGGCTTTCGTCTGCGATCAGCGCTTCTTCTGGGTGCCCTTGCCCACCGGGCCGCGGGGGCGGCGCTCGGCGGCCTTGGACTGCAGCGCGGCGCTGCGGGTCTGGGCGCGGCCCTTGGCAGCGGCGGCACGCAGGCCGTTGATCTCGGCCTTGGTCAGCTCGCGGTAGGTGCCGGGCTTGAGCATACCCAGCTTGACGACACCCTCAGCGTTGCGCTTCAGGCGCACCACCTCAAGGCCTACGGTCTCACACATGCGGCGGATCTCGCGGTTCTTGCCTTCCTTCAGGGTCATTTCCATAACGGTGCGGCCCGGCTCGTCGGTGACGACGTTGATGGCGCAGGGCATGGTCTTGGTGCCGTCGTCCAGCACAACGCCGCTGCTCAGCTTCAAGATCTGGCTTTCATCGGCACGGGGCTGCACGGTGACGCGGTACAGCTTGGAGATGCCGCCGGACGGATGGGTGACGGCCTGCGCAAAGGCGCCGTCGTTGGTCATCAGCAGCAGGCCCTCGCTGTCCTTATCCAGGCGGCCCACCGGGTACAGGCGGGCCGGGATATCGCTCACCAGCTCCATGACCGTCTTGCGGCCCAGCTCGTCGCTGGCGGTGGTCACATAGCCGCGGGGCTTATACAGGGCCAGATAGTACAGCTGCTGGTCCTTTTTGATATAGATGCGCTCGTCATCCACATGCAGCACATCGCGGTTGGGGTCCATTTTGTCGCCCACCTTCACGGGGTGGCCGTTGACCTTGACGCGGCCCTCGGCAATGATCTGCTCGGCTGCGCGGCGGCTGCACAGACCCTGCTCCGCCATGATCTTCTGAATACGTTCTTCTGCCATAATCAAAACTCCTTGTGCGCCTCCCGGCGCTCAAAATGCGCACTGCTCCCCTGTTTTGAGGCACAGGTGCGCCTGTATCAAAAACTGCGGGTCGGAAGCCCGCAGTTACGGCTTGGGTTTACTGCTCTGCCGGAGCAGCAGGTTCTTCTTTCTTCTCGTCCTTCTTGACCATAGAGGCCAGCTTGTCCACCAGCTCCGGCAGCATGGTCAGGGCACGGTCGATGGTATTGGACGTATCCGACAGCTGGATGGTGCGCACGCAGCCATCCTTCACCACGAGAAATGCCACGGGCTGGATGTTCACGCCTGCGCCGGAGCCGCCGCCGAACAAATCCTTATTGGCGGCGTTCTTGCCGTCAAAATCGGTGCCGCCGGATGCAAAGCCAAAGCTGACCTTGGACACCGGCAGGATGGTGGTGCCGTCCTCGGTGGTGATGGGCTTGCCGATAATGGTGTTGGAATCCACCATCTGGTGAATTTTCTCCATGGTAACGTTCATCAGGCCCTGAATGGGATGCTCAGCCATAAAACAGCTCTCCTTTATCGTTTGATGCGGGCAGGTGCCCGTTGTCTGCAGATTCCGATACACTTATAGTGTACCACATTATAAGAAGATGTCCAATACTTTTTTGCGCCAGAACTCATACAAAACGCGCACCGCCGCAATGACGATGAACAGCGCCTGCGCGCTGATACGGCAGGACACCCGGTCTTCCACGGCAGGCTGCCCGCTGCCGAAGTCCGGCAGGATGCGCAGCTCGTCGAACTGCAGCCAGATGAAGCGGTCCAGCACGCCCAGCACCGGGTAGAGCCAGGCCTGCAGCTTGCCGTAGCTGCGGGCGGCGTCGGCAGGGTCGGCCCCGCGCACACCGAGACGCACCTGGATCTTCGTGAAGCGCAGGGCACCGAACACGGCCTTCATCAGGGTGCCCGCACCTTTCAGCATAGTGCAGACGATCTCCAGCGTGATCTTTGCCTTTTTGCGCGGCTCCTTGGGCTTGTTTGCCCTGGCGGCATCGGCGGCGGCCTTTTTGCGGGCCTTTTCCTCCGCTTTTTTCCGCTTGTGCTCGGCCCGCCAGGCTTCGAACTTTGCTTTGATCTTGCCGAAGCCTTTCGGCGGCTCCGGGTTTTCCGGCGCGGGGGGCGGCTCCGGCTTCGGGTACTGGAACACCGGGAAGGTGATGCCCAGCGCACCGGCCTTCACCGTCAGCGTACCGTGCTCCCAGCACACATCGGCGCAGAAGGGGCAGAGCAGCAGCAGTGCGGCCAGCACCAATATGACCAACAGCAGGATGCCGACGGCCTTTAACAGAAAGAGCAGCACTGCGCCCAGCGCAGCGAAGAATGCTCCCATGCGTCACTCCTCCCCTTCCTGCGGTGCTGCGCCGCTTTGTTCCGGCGTCTGCGGGCCGTGCACCGGCGGCAGGTCGGCCAGGCTGGAAAGGCCGAACACACGCAAAAAGGTGTCGGTGGTGCGGAAGCTCACCGGGCGGCCCGGCAGATCGAGACGACCCGCTTCTTCGATGAGGCCCTTTTCCAGCAGGCCCGACACGCTGGACGAGGAGTCCACACCGCGCACCTGCTCGATGAACGCACGGGACACCGGCTGATTGTAGGCAATGACGGTCAGTGTCTCCATGGCGGCAGGGCCCAGCGGCACAGCGCGGCGGCTGTCCAGCACGCGGCGCACGCAGTCGGCCCACTCGGTCTTGGTGGCCAGCTGCCAGCGGGTGTTCAGGTGCAGCAGGCACAGGCCGCTGTCCTCCCGGGTATAGCGCTCCCGCAGAGCTTCCAGCGCGGCTTCCACGCTGAGCTGCGGCAGCTGCACCGCCTGGGCCAGCTTGTCGGCACCAATGGGTTCCCCACAGGCGAACAGCATGGCCTCCACGGCGGCGCGGATCTGTTTCTGGTTCATTTCGTCTCCTTATCCCGTTGGATGCGGCCCCGCTGCATGGTCAGGCCGCCTGCGTCGTCCAGCGTCACGCGGCCGCCGCGCACCAGCTCCAGCAGGGCCAGAAAGGTGGCCACATTGGTGCTGCGGGTCTGCTGGCGGCTGAACAGCTGGCTCATCTTCGCCGCTGTACCGCCGATGAGCTGCCGCAGGATGTACACCACCCGGCTGGTGACCGAGACCACCGGCGCGGTGACCAGCGGTTCAAACTGCTGCTGAGTCGGCTCGCGGCGCAGCCGGGTGCGGCCCGCAAGGGCTTCCCAGTAGTCGGCCAGCACCTGCGGCGCATGGTGCAGGTCGTAGGTGGTGTCGAACTCCACCTCCATGGGCGGGCGCACGAACACCGGGGCGGCCTCGGCTTTTTCGCGCAGCAGCGCAGCCATGCGGCGGCACTGGTCGTACTCGATCAATTGGCCGGTGAACTCCTGCTTCATGCGCTCGCCTTCTTCGCTGCGGGGCAGCAGCAGGTAGCTTTTCATCTCCACCAGCCGCGCGGCCATTTCAATGAAAGCACTGGCGGCTTCCGGGTCCGGGTCGGCCTGCTCCACGGTGCGGGTGTACTGATCGATCAGTTCCAGAATGGGGATGTTGTGCAGGTCCATCTTATGTTTGGCCACAAGCGCCAGCAATAATTCCAGCGGGCCGTCAAAATCTTCCAGATGGAAGGTCATTTCCTCTGCCAAAGCTCACATCACCGTCCCGATGCCGGCATAGTAGATGGAATAGGCCAGCTTGTCAATATAGCCGGTGCCCGCGCTCAGCAGGCTCCACACCGCGTTGTTCAGGTAGTACAGCGGGGTATCCAGTGCGCCGAACCACACCGCCGCCAGCAGCGCGATCATGATATAGCGCTCATATTTCATCAGGCCGAAATACACCCGCTGGGGCAGCACCACCAGCAGGATGCGGCTGCCGTCCAGCGGCGGCACCGGGATGAAGTTGAACACCGCAAGACTCACATTCATGAGCACAAGGTACTGCAGGAACATGGCAATGTAAATGGTGGCGGTGTTCACCGGGGCCCAGTAGTACATGACCTTCCACACCACCATGCCCACATAGGCCAGCAGGATGTTCGCCGCCGGGCCCGCCAGCGCGGTGAGGGCCATGCCCCACTTGGGGTTCTTGAAGTTACGGGGATTGGTGGACACCGGCTTTGCCCAGCCCACGCCTGCGAACACCATGCACAGGGTGCCCAGCAGGTCAAAGTGGGCGAAGGGGTTCAGCGAAAGACGGCCTTCCCGCTTTGCGGTGGGGTCGCCCAACAGCCAGGCGGCCAGCGCGTGGCCTGCCTCGTGGAACGGGATGGCCACCAGCGCCACCAGCGCACGGATGAGATAATAGATGCCCTGAGAGGTCATTCGATATTCCTGCCTTTTTTCAGTATACCGTATATAATACTATCTTTTTGCCCTGCACACAAGCCCTCGGCAAAAAACACGGATATTTTTTGAAAAAAGGCTTGCATTTTGCCCGGCAATCTGATACAATAGTCAAGCTGATTATTTTGATTCCTTACTTCACTGCAGGAGGTGCAAGTACCATGGCTAAATGTGAATGCTGCGGCAAGGGTGTTGCCTTTGGTATCAAGGTCTCTCACTCTCATCGTCGTTCCAACCGTACCTGGAAGCCGAATGTCCGTCGTGTCAAGGCGGTCGTTGAGGGTTCTCCCAAGTACGTCTACGCATGCTCCCGTTGCCTGCGCGCTGGCAAAGTTACCCGCGCTGTCTAATTTGGTGTATGTGGCCGGTCACTTTGTCGAGTGGCCGGCTTTTTTTGTTGCTGTAAGGAGGCAAAACACATGGCTCTGCCCAACGATCCCATCATGCTTTTGAGCGTCGTGAACCTGAAACTGCGTGATTTTTACAAAGACCTCGATGCACTGTGCGATGACATGGACGCCGACAAGGCAGACCTGTGCGCAAAGCTGAAAGCTGTGGGCTACGAGTACGACGCCCAGCGCAACCAGTTCGTGTGATATTTCCAGAGAAAGCTTTCTTTTGATCGCTAACGACCGGCACCGACGTGCAGCGACTACGCCCGGGCCGGTGAATATAGAAACAAGGAGTGCTTGATTTATGATCCAGGGTACCTATTACAAAGAGTGGAGCCGCGTGCTCGGCCGCGATATGGAGTTCAAGGTGTACGGCACCGCCGGTGTGCCGGTGCTGGCGCTGCCTGCCCGCGGCGGCCGCTTTTATGATTGGGAGAACAACGGCATGCCGGACGCCATCGCCCAGCTGCTGAACGAAGGCAAGGTGCAGCTGTTCTGCGCCGACAGCATCGACGGTGAGGCCGTGCTGAACGGCGACATCCCTGTACGCCGCCGCGCCGAGATGGAGGAAAAGTACTTCGTCTACCTGACCGCCGAGCTGGCTCCCCGTGTGCTGGCCCTGAACGAGGCCGAAAAGGACACGAAACTGTGGTGCGTGGGCATCGACCTGGGTGCCGTGCACGCCGTGAACTGCCGCCTGCGCCGCCCGCAGCAGTTCGCCGGTGCCATCGGCCTTTCCGGCATCTACGACCTGACCCGCTTCTGGGGCAGCGAAGCCGACGACCTGGTGCTGCGCTGCTCTCCCCTGCAGTATCTGGCCGAGAACGGCATCGCCAACAAGCTGGCCCTGGCCAAGGCCGAGGAGAACAGCCTGATGCTCTGCGCCGGTCAGGGTGCCTACGAAGGCGACGCACTGGCCGACACCCAGGCGCTGGCCGATGTGCTGAAGGCCGAAAAGCTGCCCGCCCATGTGGAGCTGTGGGGCGGCGATGTCTCCCACGAGTGGTACTGGTGGGGCAAGATGCTGAGCCTGTTCGTGCCGCGTATTCTGGAAAAGTAATTCTTCCATCCGCTCTATATGCAAAGAGGAAACGTCTCAACGAGCGTTTCCTCTTTTTGTTTTGTCTGCGATTCTGCTGCCGCCTCTCCCAAAGGGAGAGGCATGCGCACGGCCGAAATGTTCTTGGCTCCCCCTTTGGGGGAGCTGGCGCGAAGCGCCTGAGAGGGCGTGCGCTGGAAAGGAGCAATATACCCCGCCGCCCTATTTGTGAAAATTTTCATTCCCTACTTGATTTATCGGATATCCCATGCTATACTCATATCGTAAGAACGATACCCCCACAGGGTAAAAGGAGATTTTTATGAGGAACGAGAAAAAGTCCTGCTGCTGTTGCAGCGAAGCGTCCGCCCCCGAAACGTCTGCTGCCGAGGTGTCCGCACCCGCCGCTGCAGACTGCTGCGCGCAGGCCGAAACCGAACCTGCCGCCTGCTGCCGCCACAAGGACCGCACCCCCGCCGAGCACAAAGCCCTGCTGAACCGGCTGAGCCGCATCGAGGGCCAGGTGCGCGGCATCCGCGGCATGGTGGAAAAGGACGCCTACTGCGTGGACATCCTTGTGCAGGTGGCTGCGACCACCTCGGCGCTGAACAGCTTTGCCAAGGAGCTGCTGGCCCAGCACATCGGCACCTGCGTGGCCGATGACCTGCGCGCGGGCGGCGAGGAAAAGCTGGATGAGCTGCTCTGGCTGCTGCCCAAGCTCATGAAATGACCCTTCCCTGCACATACTCGATAGCGGAGTGAGTTTTTATGGAACAATTCAATGTTACCGGCATGAGCTGCGCGGCCTGCTCTGCCCGGGTGGAAAAGGCCGTGAGCAAGGTGCCCGGCGTCACCAGCTGCTCGGTGAGCCTGCTGACCAACTCCATGGGCGTGGAGGGCACTGCTTCCAGTGCCGACATCATCAAAGCCGTACAGGACGCAGGCTATGGTGCCAGCCCCAAGGCTGCGGGCGGCGCAGCGGCCGCTTCCAGCACCAATGCCGATCTGGACGCCCTGGCCGACCATGAAACGCCCAAGCTCAAGCGCCGCCTGATCGCATCGGTGGGCTTTCTGCTGGTGCTGATGTACTTCTCCATGGGCCACATGATGTGGGGCTGGCCCCTGCCGCACTGGTTCGACGGCAACCACATCGCCATGGGCCTTGTGCAGCTGCTGCTGGCGGGCATCGTCATGGTCATCAACCAGAAGTTCTTCATCAACGGCTTCAAGGGCCTCATCCACCGCTCGCCCAACATGGACACGCTGGTGGCGCTGGGCTCCATGGCAAGCTTTGTGTGGAGCACCTACGCGCTGTTTGCCATGACCCGCGCCCAGGTGGACGGCAACAGCGAGCTGGTCATGCACTATATGATGGAGTTCTACTTTGAGTCGGCGGCCATGATCCTGACCCTCATCACGGTGGGCAAGATGCTGGAGGCCCGCTCCAAGGGCAAGACCACCGACGCGCTCAAGAGCCTGATGAAGCTTGCCCCCAAGACCGCCACCCTGCTGCGGGACGGTGCCGAAGTGACCGTGCCCATCGAGCAGGTGCAGAAGGGTGACATCTTCGTGGTGCGCCCGGGCGAGAACGTGCCCGTGGACGGCATCGTGCTGGAAGGCACCAGCGCCGTGAACGAGAGTGCCCTGACCGGCGAGAGCATCCCCGTGGACAAGGCCGAGGGTGACAAGGTGAGCGCTGCCACCACCAACCAGTCCGGCTTCCTCAAGTGCCAGGCCACCCGCGTGGGCGAGGACACCACCCTTTCCCAGATCATCAAGATGGTCAGCGATGCCGCCGCCACCAAGGCCCCCATTGCAAAAATCGCCGATACCGTGTCCGGTTTCTTCGTGCCGGCCGTCATCACCATTGCAGTGATCACCACCATCGTGTGGCTGCTGCTGGGCCGTGAACTGGGCTATGCGCTGGCCCGCGGCATCTCGGTGCTGGTCATCAGCTGCCCCTGCGCGCTGGGCCTGGCAACGCCGGTGGCCATTATGGTGGGCAACGGTCTGGGCGCGAAGAACGGCATCCTGTTCAAGACCGCCGCTTCGCTGGAAGCCGCAGGCCGCACCCAGATCGTGGCGCTGGATAAGACCGGCACCATCACCAGCGGTGAACCCAAAGTCACCGACATCCTGCCCGCCGAGGGCGTGACCGAAGGCGAACTGCTCACCCTTGCCGCCGCATTGGAGCGCAAGAGCGAGCACCCGCTGGCAAAGGCCGTGCTGGCCCACACCGAGGCGCAGAAGCTGGACGCCCCCGAGGTGACCGACTTCGCGGCCCTGCCGGGCAACGGTCTGGCCGCCAAGCTGGACGGCGTGGACATCTTTGCCGGCAGCGCCGTTTTCATCCAGACCAAGGTCACCGTGCCTGCCGCCTTGCAGGAGAAGGCCGCCGCCCTCTCGGCTCAGGGCAAGACGCCGCTGTTCTTCGGCGGCGCGGACCGGCTGCTGGGCATCATCGCGGTGGCGGATACCATCAAGGAAGACAGCCCCCGCGCCATCAAGGAACTGCAGAACATGGGCATCCGCGTGGTGATGCTCACCGGCGACAACCAGCGCACCGCTGACGCCATTGGCAGGCAGGCCGGTGTGGACGAAGTCATCGCAGGCGTGCTGCCCGACGGCAAGGAAGCCGTCATCCGCCAGCTGCAGGCTTACGGCAAGGTGGCCATGGTGGGCGACGGCATCAACGACGCCCCGGCCCTGACCCGCGCCGACACCGGCATCGCCATCGGCGCAGGCACCGATGTTGCCATCGACGCAGCGGACGTGGTGCTGATGAACTCCAAGCTGTCGGATGTGCCCGCCGCCATCCGCCTGAGCCGCGCCACCCTGCGCAACATCCACGAAAACCTGTTCTGGGCGTTCATCTACAACGTCATCGGCATCCCGCTGGCGGCCGGTGTGTTCATCCCCTTCGGCCTGACCCTGAACCCCATGTTCGGCGCGGCCGCCATGAGCCTTTCCAGCTTCTGCGTGGTGAGCAACGCCCTGCGCCTGAACCTGTTTGATCTGCACAGCACCAAGCGCGACCATGCGCCCAAAAATGCATCTTCCCTGCCCGCTGCCCTGACGCAGCCCGCAGCGGTTGAAAATAAAGAGAGTACCAAGGAGGACAATTCCATGAAGAAGACCCTGAACGTAGAAGGCATGATGTGCGGCCACTGCGAGGCCCGCGTGAAGAAGGCTCTGGAAGCCCTGCCCGAGGTGGACGAGGCCGTGGTGAGCCACGAGGCCGGCACCGCCATCGTCACCCTGAACGCCGAAGTGGCCGACGACGTGCTGAAGAAGGCCGTCGAGGACCAGGACTACAAGGTGACCGGCATCCAGTAAGCCAAAACCAGGCTCCCTTCCAAACGAGCGTGCGCATGGGCAGTGCCCCGTGTGCACGCTTGTTTTTTGTGTGTGCATAACGGCGGCGCTTTTCGGCCATACTCCCGGTATCTCACGCAGGAAAGGGAGTTTTTCTATGGACGAACGGATGTTCTGTTTTCAATGTGAGCAGGCGGCGGGCTGCACGGCCTGCACCGGGGCAGCGGGTGTGTGCGGCAAATCGGCCGAGACAGCCGCCGCGCAGGACCGGCTCACCGGCGCGCTGATCACCTATGCCGGGCAGCTGGTGGACGCGGGCCGCGCCCCGGCCCCGGAGCAGGCCCTTTTGCTGATGCAGGGGCTGTTCACCACCATCACCAATGTCAACTTTGACGCCGCCACTGTGGACGCCCTCACCGAGAAGGTCCACGCCGCCTGCCCGGCCGTCGCGCCGGACTACGACATGCAGCGGCTGTGGCACGAGCCGGACCCGGACGTGCGCAGCCTGAAAAGCTTCGTGCTGTTCAGCCTGCGGGGCATGGCGGCCTACAACTACCACGCCCGGGTGCTGGGCCGCATCAGCCCGGAGCTGGACCGCTTTTTCTGCACCGCGCTGGAAACTCTGAGCGCCGAGGGCCTTTCCATGGACGAGCTGTGGGCGCTGGTGCAGAAGACCGGCGAAGCCAGCTACCGCTGCATGGAGCTGCTGGACGCCGCCAACACCGGGGCCTTTGGCGACCCGGTGCCGGTGGAAGTGCCGCTGACCATTGAAAAAGGGCCGTTCATCGTGGTTTCCGGCCATGACCTGTTCGACATGCAGCAATTGCTCGAGCAGACGAAGGGCAAGGGCATCCACATCTACACCCACTCGGAGATGCTGCCCGCCCACGGCTACCCGGAGCTGAAGCAGAAATACCCCCACCTGAAGGGCAACTTCGGCACCGCATGGCAGAACCAGCAGACCGAGTTTGAGGATATCCCCGCGCCCATCCTGTTCACCACCAACTGCATCATGCCCCTGCGGGAGAGTTACGCCGACCGGGTGTTCACCACCTCGGTGGTGTCCTACCCCGGCATCGTGCACATCGACGAAGGGCGGGATTTCTCCCCCGTCATCCGCCGGGCGCTGGAGCTGGGCGGCTACAAAGAGGACACCCTCGTGCCCGGCATGAACGGCGGCAAGGCCGTCGTCACCGGCTTTGCGCACGATGCCGTGCTGCGCCATGCGGGCGAGATCGTGCAGGCGGTAAAGGACGGCAAGATCCGGCACTTTTTCCTGGTGGGCGGCTGCGACGGCACACGGCCTTCCCGCCGGTACTACACCGAGTTCGCCAAGCTCACCCCACAGGACACGGTGATCCTGACGCTGGCGTGCGGCAAGTTCCGGCTGAACGATCTGCCTTTGGGCAACGTGCCCGGCACCGGGCTGCCCCGCATTCTGGATGTGGGCCAGTGCAACGACGCCTACAGTGCCATCCGCATCGCACTGGCGTTGGCAGACGCCTTTGGCTGCGGGGTGAACGACCTGCCGCTCTCGCTGGTGCTGTGCTGGTTTGAGCAGAAGGCCGTGTGCATCCTGATCGCGCTGCTGGCGCTGGGCATCAAAAACATCCGGCTGGGGCCCACCCTGCCCGCCTTCCTCTCGCCGGGGGTGGTGCAGGTGCTGCAGCAAAAATATGACCTGAAAGCCGTCACCACGCCGGAAGACGACCTGCACGCCATTCTGGGCGGCTGAGCACCCCGCCGGACATTTCCCCCTGTCATTTCCGCTTTGCTCCCGGTATTTTCCGGGAGCTTTTCATTTGTTGCAATTCGTGCACGTTTCCGGTATTTTTTGGCATGGATGCACGTTTTCAGGACTGTTTCGGCAGCACATGCCGGAGAAACTCCGGTACCGTTCCCAATCGGCGCAAAAAGCCAATTTTTTGTGGTGCAAAATCCTTCGAAACCCTTGTTTTTCCGCAAAGCAGATGATAATATATGAATGGTGCACAAAATGCACCATATTTTAGAAAGAAGGAGGTAATAAATTATGAAAAAAAGATGGTTCGTAGTGATACTGACCATCGGATTGCTGCTTTGTGTCATGCCGCTGAGTGCGCTTGCACTGAGTTCCGACCCCATCACGGATTCGGACGGCACCATTATTGGCTGGGAAGATCTTTCCACCGATCTCTGTTCCTTTGATCTTTCAGAGGAACAGACCCCGGTGGCTGTGGACCCCGGCACAAATGCTGCTTCCGGCCCGGCGGAGACGGACCCGGTGGAGGACCCGGTGGAGACGGACCCGGTGAAGGACGCTGCGGATGCAAACAGTGCGAAAACAGCGGCGGCCGCGACAACGCCGTTTGTGGAAGACCTGTATGCAGACGACCCCATCCCCGATCTCTACGCGGACACGCCCGGCTCTGCGGACGGCACAGGCAGCGATCAGGCTGTGTGTGCGATCAATGGCAAAACCTATTCAACGCTGACCGAAGCGATCGACGATGCAGCGGATGGCGCCCAGATTGATCTGTTGCAGGACATCGAGCTGAGTACGGGCCTTGAGTTCCATAGTAAGAACTTGACCATTTCCGGCGGCAGTCTCAACCGCACGTTGACCCTGAACGAGAGTGGTATCTATGCAAACTCCAGTGATATCACGTTCAAAGATCTCACGCTGACGATTCGTGCCCATACAAATCCCATTGGCGCTGGTGGTGCTAACCTAATCACCCATTCCAGCAAACTGCGTTTGAGCCATGTGGAATTTGAGTTGACAGAAGATCAGTCCTCTGGCCACGGCATTTTCCTGGAGTCCGACAGTGATTTGTATTTTGAAGACAATACATATGCTGTGATCAGCGGCTTTGATGCCGAAGAAGCCAGCGGCATCTACGCAGAGAGTTACAGTGAAGACGGTCACGGCATCTGGGTCACTTCGTCTTCTCTGAAAGTCACCGGCTGTGGCTGGTACGGAATGACCATCGACCCCATCAATCTCACGCTGGACAATGCCGATGTCTATTTTACTGGTAACGGTCTCTACGGTTATGGCGGTGCTCTCGGCTGTTATGGTGTAGGAAGCTATGGCGGCACGTTGACCATGATATCTTCCACGCTCACCGCAACCAATAACCCCGGCGGGTGGTATGGCTATGCCGTTTATGCTGGTGTCCTTGATATGGATGCTGCTTCTACGTTGTATGCTACTGACAGCGGCGGCTCTGGCGTCGGCATTGGCAACAGCCGTGAAGGTGAAAGTCATATTCGTGGACGGGTTATCTGCACGGGCAACGGTAAGGCTGACCTTTATGGTGCCACCGGCGGTTTTGTCGTGCACGCACAGCATGACGATGCCACCTACGAAGGCAACGTGACCATCGAATCCGGTGCGTATATCTATGCCCGCAACAATGTTGGTTTGTCCGGCCTTTTAAACGAATGGATTCTGAACATTGAAGGCGGTGCAACCGTCATCATCGATGGCAATAGCCAGCTTGGCTTTGCAAACAGTTTCGATGCTCGTACTACCATTAAAAGCGGTGCCAATGTCTCCGCAAACAATAATGATGTCGGCATCTACAACTATGCAGGCGGTGGTGATCTAGCGTGGGCAACAGGTTTCTTCCTTATTGAGGGCGGCGCACATGTCACTGCCAACAACAATGCGTCTGCTGGCATTTACAACACCGTCTACGGAAATTTCTCCACCCCTGCAGATGACTACTTTACAATTCAGAGCGGTGCAGATGTTTCTGCCGACCGTAACGAAGGCTACGGTATTTACAATGACGGTGGAGTTTTCACCATAGAAAATGGCGCAAATGTTTCTGCCGACAACAATAAATCTTTCGGTATTGGTAATTCCCTCGGAACGTTTATTGTAGCGACCGGTGCAAATGTTTCTACCGATAACAACAATTCCTACGGTATTTATAACACCAATAGTGGAACGTTTACTGTAGAAAGAGATGTTGACCTGCAGGTCGAGCACAACAAGAGCAGCGGCATTGTCAATAAAAAGGGTGCAACGCTGACTCTGCTTTCAGGCCGTGTTCGTTATAACACCACTTCTCAGGATGGCGGCGGTCTCCGAAACTATGCCACTGCGACCCTTTCGGATGACGTACAGCTGTACAACAACCATGCAGAAGTTAGCGGTGACGACATTGAGAATGGTGACGGCGCCACCATTACCTTTGGTGCTACCGGCAGCGACTGGGCACTGGACGGTTACCCGGACTGCTACCACCCCATTGACGGCTGGTACGACGACAGTGACAACACCCGCTGGAACGCCCACGCGGAGGCCGTAGCGGACCTGCACATGGTTCTCGTCGAACCCGTCACTTCTTATACCAACCGCCTGTCCCTCAAGGCCGCCCACGGCCCCACCGGCACCCTGATCGTCCACAAGCAGACGACCGGTGAACAGCTGGTGGACGACTGCGACGCCGAGTTCACCTTTGTGCTCACGCTGGACGATGAGACCATCGACACCGTGAACGACGAGCGCTACGGCGTCCGGTTCGAAAACGGCAAGGCGACCTTCACCCTGAAAGACGGCGAAAGCAAGACCATCGAAAACCTGCCTGTTCGCATGGGTTACACCATCACCGAGCAGTCCAAGGGCGGCTGGCTGCTGGCCCGGGTGGACGGCGACGCCGAGGGCAAAGTGCCCTACCGCGCCACCGCCGAGATCGCGTTCGTCAACGAAAAGCAGACCGCAACCGGTTCCCTGGTGGTCACCAAGGAGCTGGCCGGTGAGCTGGACGCCGACGACGCGGACACCGTCTTCAACTTTATGCTGATGCTGGATGACAACACCATCACCACCGCAGACGCAGAAGAATACGGCGTGCAGTTTGAAAACGGCATCGCATCCTTCTCGCTGAAGGGCGGCGAAAGCATCACCATCGCAAACCTGCCTGCAGGCGTTGGCTACACCATCGCCGAGGTCCGCCAGACCGGCTGGACCCTGCAGAGCGTCAGCGGCGCAGACACCGGCGTTGTGCCCAAGAATGACACCGCCGAGATCGTCTTCACCAACCTGAAGAACGGCACGGACATCCCCGATGTCCCGGTCGTCCCGACGGAGCCCGAGGAACCCACGGAGCCCGAGACCCCGGAGACCCCGGAGACCCCGGAGACCCCCGAGGAGCCTGCAGAGCCCGACGCACCTGCACAGGACGAGACCCCCGGCGAGGAACCGGCCCAGGACGACACCACCGTGCCTGCCCAGCCGGCTGAGACCCCCGCACAGGATACCACCAAGGCCGACACCCTGCCCCAGACCGGCACCACCGGCTGGCTGGCTGTCGTGCTGATGAGCTTCGGCTTCGGCCTGCTGGCATGCGGATGGTTCTTCACCCGCAAACAGCGTGCTGCAAAGCACTAAGGGCGGAAAAGCCACACGAGCGCACACAAACCGCTGCATCCCCTGCCCCGCAAAGGCGGCCGGATGCGGCGGTTTTGTTTTGTACGGTGCACAGTTCGGGCCGTTCGCGGCGTTTCGCACAAGAAGCGGTGGAAAGCCGCCATCATATTTGGTGCAGCTGTCACTTGAAGATTTTTCAGCGCCCGCTATAATAGAAAGTACCGGAACAAAGGCGTTCCGCAAGGGTAAACTTTGCCCTTGCGGGGCGCTTTTCTTTTTTGTCAGAATGCGGAGGGTGCCGCATCCGGTGAGGATTTTGATAAAGGATGGGAAAGTCTATGGAAAACTTTACAGAGCAGAAAAACACCCTTGGCCTGTACGATCCACAGTTTGAGCACGACGCCTGCGGCATCGGCGCTGTGGTGGATATCAAGGGCCGCAAAAGCCACCAGACGGTGGACGATGCACTGGCCATTGTGGAACGGCTGGAGCACCGTGCCGGCAAGGATGCCGAGGGCAAGACCGGCGACGGCGTGGGCATCCTGCTGCAGATCAGCCACAAGTTCTTCTCCAAAGTGGCCGAGGAAATGAACATCCGCCTGGGCAACGAGCGCGAATACGGCGTGGGCATGTTCTTCTTCCCCCAGAACGAACACCTGCGGGCCCAGGCCATGAAGCTGTTCGAGGTGGTCACCCGCAAAGAGGGCCTGGAATTTCTGGCCTGGCGCAAGGTGCCCGTGGACCCGGACGCCGTGGGCCAGAAAGCCCGCGACTGTATGCCCGCCATCTGGCAATGCTTCATCAAAAAGCCCGCCAAGGTGAGCAAGGGCATCGACTTTGACCGCAAGCTGTACATCGTGCGCCGCGTGTTCGAGCAGGCCAGCAACGGCACCTATGTGCCCAGCCTTTCCAGCCGCACCATCGTGTACAAGGGCATGTTCCTGGTGCACGACCTGCGCCTGTTCTACACCGACCTGCAGGACCCCGACTATGAATCCGCCATCGGCATGGTGCACAGCCGCTTCTCCACGAACACCAACCCCAGCTGGATGCGCGCCCACCCCAACCGCTTCATCCTGCACAACGGCGAGATCAACACCA
>OCHL01000946.1_pt1 | contig 21879 bp, 24 predicted proteins | sample 1538421 | NCBI WGS metagenome assembly OCHL01 (sample SAMN04571690, study PRJEB22368) | human gut metagenome | biome: human gut; material: stool | host: Homo sapiens | place: Luxembourg | collected 2012-06-01 | reverse complement strand
CACGTACCTAATAGCTTGCCAAAGCTATATTTATCATATACCCTTACGGGCGCACCTGCAACTGGTCTTGCGCATTGGATTCCCATGCGTCCATGAACGGTGAAAGGTAGTTTTCCAGTTCGGGATAACTGGTTAAAATAGTGAACGTATCGGCATATTTTTTGTTCAGAAACTCGATAGCGTGCGGGAATGTACAATACTTACCACCCTGATAGGTTTTCAAAAACCAAATGATAGAAGCCAGCAGGATAATCGGGCTTTCTACAAAAAAGTCCCCCTGCTTGGTTATCCAACTGCGATTTAAATTTAACATGATTGTATAACTGGCTTCGTATGCGTCCGATATGTCCGTCATAAACGCCGGATTTATCGGGTTGCATCGGTGGCTTTTACGTGGGTCGTCAAAGTTAATCATGTAGAATTTAGGTTTCACTTTATATCCATCTAAATGACTGATTAAGTGGTTGTAAGCTATCTCTGAAAGGTCAGGAAATTTGTAGTCATAAATATAAACAGCAAAGCCTTTTTCGATTTGCTGTTTGATGTAATTATTGACTATCGCATACGATTTTCCCGAACCGGGCGTACCCAATACCATGCTTGCCCTGAACGGATTTACAACGTTTATCCATCCGTCATTCCATTTCTTTTTGTAGTAGAACCGTGTCGGCAGGTTGATGGAATACTCGTTTTCTATCAAGCGTGTTTCTTGTGCAAAACTTTCATTCTCGGTATTAAACACATCATCCATCAGGTTATTTTTCAGCAAACGTGAAATCCATACTCCGGCAGCCAACAGGGAAAGATACCCGGCGGTCATGGTAAAGATATACAATGCCGTGTTTGCCGCCAGTGGCAGCGGCAGAAACAACAGCCACCAATTCAGGAAAAACAGGATAAAACCGATTGTCTGGAATACATAAATCCTGTTCCATGTGATTTTTTCCTCTTTCACTCCCTTTGTACCTAAACAGGAAAGCGCAAGGAATACCGCTGAAAAAAGTTTGGTATATAGGATATTGGAGAACAACCCGGCGGTACGCTGGAAGTTCAGCAGGATTTTATCGATTACTCCGATATTGATACCCCACTCCCGGAACGACTGGTAACAAAACCAGTAAATGTTTATCACTACAAATAAAATGCTGATTGCCCGCATAAAGTCCATGACTTTTGCCAGTCCTCTTAAATCATCTTCGTTCTGCATAATTGAGTTTTTAGGATTACTAAATACGTTTTTGTTTCTTCTTCTTTTTCTTTTTGGGTGGCGGAACTTGGCTGTTATCGGGCGGTGTATCATTCCCGCCGGATAACAGGCTGAACAGTCCCGCAATGGCTTTACCTGTATTTTCAAGGTGTCCGGTCGGGCTATATTCCGGCGTGTGTTCCTGCATTTCCTGTTTGCTGTTTCCCGTCAAAGTACGGGAGCCGGAAAACAGGTTGTTGAACACATTGGCAGAAAAGTCCTTTCCCAACCGTGAACCGTTCAGGACGGTACGGTTTTCATGGTCGATGAATGTTACACCGTATATCCTGCCCGTATCGTTCTGCCGGAAAAGAACATCTATACCTTTCTTTTTCAGTTCTTGTTCCAGTTCCTTACGGTTATAGGTGGATTTCATCACTGCACCAACCGTCCTGCGGGTACGCTCTTTCAGGTTCTTGTCCTGAATGTCCTTTGTGGATTTCTTGATATGTCGCTGTATGGCTTCGTAACCTACCGACTTTCCCAAAGAGGAAGATTTGAACGGGTTTCCCTGCTTTTCTCCTTTGTTATTGGTAGCCGAATAGACAATGCCGTTATAGGGTTTGCCGTTCACTTCCCCTTTCACTTCCTCCGCCTGTACATTATATATAGATAGTAGGGCTTTGTACTCCGTAAAACTTTGAAAGCGGTAACTGCCGACAAGGGCTTTCACCGTATTGGATAACTGGTGCTTTACGTCCCCTGCCCGGTAGTCCACCTTTTTAAGTTCGGGACGTTCGGTTGCCTGTTTCTTCTCTGCTGGATGCAGCCCGTACTTCTGTTCCAGTTCACGGGTGATTTGCTTGCTGCGTACATGCTCGAACTTGTCGTTTATCTTTTTGCCTGTATCATCTATCCGGATGGAAACGATATGTACATGGTGTCTTGCTATATCTTCGTGCTTGTAAACCATATACGGCTGGTTGCCGTACCCCAGCTTGTCCATATACTCTTTGGCAATATCCGCAAGCTGGCTGTCGGAAAGCACATCGTCCGGGTGCGGGTTCAGGGAGATATGGATAATCGGCTTTTCCGTTTTCAGGTCGGCGGGCAGGTGCATATCGAAACATTCCATACATCGCCGGATGCTGAAATTCCCGTCCTCGCTCTCGAACATCCGGTTGCTTAAAAGTACCTTTCCCTGCTCTTCATCGACCTTGTTTTGGTTGTAGGAAAGCGCACCGAACAAGGAACTGCCTACACTTATCTTTGCAACCATCTTGTTTCAAATTCACGGGTCAGTTCAATAATTTGGCGGTTCAGGTCAGCAAGTTCCATCGTTGCCTTTTCCAGTTTATAGAGAAATGCGAGTGCTTTCTTCTCTGAAAAATTGGTATTGAGAGCCTTTACCACCTGATTATAATTCACGGCAATACCCCTGTACTGGGAATATAAAGCGGTCAGCCGGGTATAATATTCTACTGCCGCCTTGTCGATTTTAATCACTTTGAACGGTTCGCCGAAGATACGGGCGGTGATAAAATGCGCTTTAGTGCGCATACCGGACTGGTCGAACAATGCCAAAAAGCGGGCGTGGTCTATCGCATTGAAGCTGATAGAGTACCTGAACACTGCCGGGTCTGCTTTGGGCTTTCGTCCTGCGCCACCCGGACGGGGCGCATTTTCATTTTTCTGTTTCATGCTTCTTTTTTTAAAGGGTTACGACTTCGGAGTGACCTGTGTCCCGGCTTCGTCCGGACAAGGCGTTCAAAGCTGCTGAAAGAATTTCAAGCTGCTTAGAACACACCTTGCTATTTGCCAGTGCAAATAAAAATCCGCCTACGGACGGATTGGAGTTAGCGGATATTGGAACGCTCCCGGCGGCGGGGGCTTGGTTAGCCTGACCGATACCTTTCGGTTGCAAAGTAACGGGTATTAAAAATGCTGTAAAATAGCGGGTTATATGACAAATGAGGACAAATGGGGACATTTGAGGACACATCTCGAAACGGGTTATTTTTCTACGTTTATTTGTCCCGGATTTAAGAAAGAAAGCAATATGGATAGATGAAAATATAGCTTGAAAAGCGTGCGGAAAGAAAACGGTTTTGAAAACTTGAAAACAAGATTTCAAGATTGCAATCTTTCAAGAAAACAAGAAAGCAAACCGGATGGAATGATTGAAAGGAAACAGTCATTCAATCGGGAAAGCAAACTGTCTGCAAAGAAAACAAGCTGTCTTTGTGGAATGAATGAAAACAAAGAAGCAGGAAAGAAAACAATCCGGCTTTGCAGAATAATAGCAGTCATTCCGGCTTTCATGCTTTCAGTATGGAACGAAAGAAAACCATCCGTCAAATTGTACGGATGGAAAACAATAAAGAAGTATCACTATAATTCAGTATTACAATGAAGAAAGAAACCTTGTATGTGGCTTTCTCCACCCAAAAGGGCGGGGTCGGCAAAACAACGTTCACCGTTTTGGTGGCAAGTTACCTGTATTACCTCAAAGGGTATAATGTGGCGGTCGTGGATTGCGACTACCCGCAACACAGTATCAGTGCCATGCGCAAACGGGATGCCGAACAAGTGAACGGGGATGATTATTACAAACAGCTTGCCTTTCACCAGTTCAAGACACTGGGAAAGAAAGCGTACCCGGTGCTGTGCAGTTCGCCGGATGAAGCGATAAAAACGGCGGATGAATTTCTTGCGTCTGCCGGGTCAGATTATGATGTGGTCTTTTTCGACCTGCCCGGAACGGTGAACAGTGAGGGTGTTATCAACTCCCTTTCAGGAGTGGATTATATTTTCACTCCCATAGCCGCCGACCGGGTGGTATTGGAAAGTAGCCTTTCCTTTGCGGTGGCTATCCATAAACTGCTGGTTAAGAATGAAGCGTGCCGACTGAAAGGGCTGCACCTGTTTTGGAACATGGTAGATGGACGGGAGAAAACAGACTTGTACACCCTGTATGAGCAGACCATTGGGGAACTGGAACTGCCCCTTATGAAAGTATTTATCCCGGACACCAAAAGGTTTAAAAAGGAACTGGACGCACAGCGTAAAACCGTGTTCCGTTCTACGCTGTTCCCCGCAGACAAACGGCTGGTAAAGGGCAGCAACATGGAAGAACTGATAACCGAAATCGCATACCTTATAAAACTGTAACGATATGGCAAAGCTAAGTGGCGGGAAACCGCAAATAGACGAGGATTTTATGAAAGAGATTATTTCACAGGGCTTGCCCGTGAAGAAACAGGAAACACCAATGGTGGCAATACCAACGGAAGTGAAAACTAAAGCGGAAACACCCGACATCCCGGCAAACGTACCTGAACAAGAACCGAAACGGGAAACGGAAACGGCAAAGGATGAAAAGACGGTGAAAGAACCTGCCCGCCGGAAAAAGAATGCTCCGGGTGATTACCGGGAAACCTACTTCATGCGGGTGGACTTGACTGACCGCCAGCCGTTATACGTCAGCCGTGCCACACACGAAAAGCTGATGAAGATTGTAACCGTTATTGGCGGACGCAAAGCGACCGTGAGCAGCTATGTAGAAAATATTCTGCTCCGGCATTTCGACCAGTTTCAGGATGAGATAAACGAACTGTACGAAAGCAAATTTGAAAAGCCGTTCTGATATGTTGAAATGGTTGATTATTGGAACGCTCCTGTATTACGCCATCCTCTTATGGCGATACCGGGATAGCTTGGGAACATGGTTCACGGGTGGGAAAAAGCAACTGAAACAATCGGAAAGCAAACCGACCGTGAAAACAGGAAACGGTGATTGCCTTGTAGGTGCAAGCCGTTACCGGATGGGACAAATGAGGACAAACGGGGACATCTTAGGACACCTTTCAAAAGGGGTTGATAATGCTTCTATATTTGTCCCGCAAAGCGAGGAAACGGTAACGAAAACGCTTGATAACGAGCTGGCAGATGAAAAAAAAGCCGATACCCCGCAAGCGATTGAAACCGAGTTTGAGATGGAGTTTGAAACAGAAGATGCGGAAGAAACGGACATTTCGCCAGATGAAATTGAAGCGGAAGAAATCGCCTGTTACATGGGTGACGGTGAGCCGGAAATGGCGCAAGGTATCACGCTGGGGGAACTGGGTCAAATGGTACAGGTCATTCAGGTTAAGCAAGCGTCTGACACGGAAGAACGGCAAGCCGTTCAGACCATCTGCCGGACGGAAACAAACCTCTTTCATTCGCTGGTGGAACAGATTAACGGGGGCAGGTCACGGGTGGCGGAACTTTTACAAAAGCATGAGATACCCGTGCCTGCCATCGTCCCGGCTGCCGGAAGTAATGAAATGGCAGACTTTGACATGAACGATTTTCTTTAATGGTAAACTTTAAATAAGTAAGATGATGAAACAAAGAGATTACGGTTAAACAGACCTTTTAGAACATGGGGAACACTCCCCACAACCACAAAAATTCAATTATTAATCACTCCGCTGGGCGGACTATCCAACCGTCCGGCAATTTAAAAATCAATATATTTATAATGAAAAAGAAAGTTCTATTTTCGGCAGTCATTCTTTTGGCTGCATCCTCCGCTTTTGCACAAGGTAACGGCATGGCGGGTATTACAGAAGCTACCAACATGGTAACGTCCTATTTCGACCCGGCGACAAAATTAATTTATGCCATCGGTGCGGTGGTCGGCTTGATTGGCGGCGTGAAAGTGTACGGAAAATTCTCTTCGGGCGACCCTGATACAAGCAAAACAGCGGCAAGCTGGTTCGGTGCTTGTATCTTCCTGATTGTGGCAGCCACCATCCTACGTTCATTCTTTCTCTAAAGAAACGGGCTATGGCAAACTATCCGATTAATAGGGGAATAGGCAAGCCAGTTGAGTTTCGAGGGTTGAAAAGTCAGTATCTTTTCATTTTTGCGGGCGGGCTGTTAGCCCTGTTCGTGCTTTTCATCATTATGTACATGGTGGGTATCAACCAGTGGGTGTGCATCATCTTCGGCGTTACTTCGGCAACGCTGCTGGTATGGCTCACATTCCGGTTAAACGAAAAGTACGGGACACACGGGTTGATGAAATTGTCCGCACGCAAAAGCCACCCTTTCCATATTATCAACCGAAAAGCCATATCCCGATTATTCACTAAAAATCAGAAACAAGCATCGAAATGAGAAATATATTAAAAGCTACCACGCTGGAAAACAAGTTTCCACTGTTCACGGTGGAAAACGGGTGCATCGTTTCCAAAGATGCCGACATAACGGTGGCGTTCCGGGTGGAACTGCCCGAACTGTTCACCGTCACGGCAGCCGAATACGAAGCAATACATTCCGCTTGGAACAAGGCAGTAAAGGTACTGCCCGATTATAGCATCGTACACAAACAGGACTGGTTCATCAAAGAGAACTATGCGCCTGACATCCAAAAGGATGATTTAAGTTTCCTTTCCCGTTCCTTTGAACGGCATTTCAATGAACGACCGTTCCTGAATCATACCTGCTACCTGTTCCTGACGAAAACCACAAAGGAACGCAGCCGGATGCAGAGTAATTTCTCCACCCTTTGCCGGGGCTTCCTTGTCCCCAAAGAGATAAAGGACAAGGAAACGGTTACAAAGTTCCTCGAAGCGGTGGGGCAGTTTGAAAGCATTATGAACGATAGCGGTTTCATTACCCTTACCCGCCTGAACTCGGACAAAATCACCGGAACAAAGGAAACGGCGGGTATCGTGGAAAAATACTTTTCACTCTCACAGACCGACACCACCACACTGAAAGATATTTCACTGGGTGCTGACGAAATGAAGATTGGCGATGATATTCTTTGCCTGCATACCCTTTCGGACGCGGAAGATATGCCGGGAAAAGTAGGCACAGATACCCGTTATGAAAAGCTATCCACTGACCGGAGCGATTGCCGTTTGTCATTTGCTTCCCCGGTGGGCGTGTTGCTCTCCTGTAACCATATTTATAACCAGTATATCTTCATTGACGACCATACGGAGAACTTGAAACAGTTTGAAAAGATGGCTCGCAATATGCACTCCCTTTCCAAATACAGCCGTGCCAATCAGATAAACAAGGCTTGGATAGAGGAATATTTGAACGAAGCCCATTCACAGGGGCTTATTTCCGTGCGATGCCATTGCAATATCATGGCGTGGAGTGACGACCGGGACGAATTAAAGCACATTAAAAATGATGTGGGGTCACAGCTCGCACTTATGGAATGCAAGCCACGCCATAACACCACCGACACGCCGACCCTGTTTTGGGCGGGAATACCCGGCAATCAGGCGGACTTTCCGGCGGAAGAAAGTTTCTATACATTCATCGAACAGGCTCTTTGTCTGTTCACCGAAGAAACGAACTACAAAAGTTCACTTTCTCCCTTTGGTATCAAGATGGTGGATAGGGTCACAGGAAAGCCGTTGCACATTGATATTTCAGATTTACCCATGAAGCGGGGTATTATTACCAATCGTAACAAGTTCATACTTGGGCCGAGTGGTAGCGGCAAGTCATTCTTTACCAATCACATGGTACGTCAGTATTATGAACAAAATGCACACGTGCTGTTGGTCGATACCGGAAACAGTTACTTAGGTTTGTGTGAAATGATAAATAGGAAAACGCACGGGGAAGATGGGATTTACTTTACCTATACCACAGAAAACCCGATAGCGTTCAATCCTTTCTATGTGGAAGATGGTGTATTTGATATTGAAAAGAAAGAGAGTATCAAAACGCTGATCCTGACCCTTTGGAAAAGGGACGATGAAGCACCCACACGGGCGGAAGAAGTGGCTTTGTCGAACGCTGTTAGTTCCTATATCGGACTGATTACCAAAGACTGTTCCGTTACTCCCTGCTTCAATACGTTCTACGAGTATGTGAGGAATGACTACCGGACGCACCTGCAAGAAAAGAACGTCCGGGAAAAGGATTTTGATATAGATAACTTCCTGAATGTATTAGAGCCTTACTATAAAGGCGGCGAATACGATTACCTGTTGAACTCCGACAAAGAGCTTGATTTACTACATAAACGCTTCATTGTCTTTGAGTTGGATAATATCAAAGACCACAAAATCCTGTTCCCGATTACTACGATTATCATCATGGAAGTATTTATTTCCAAAATGCGTAAACTAAAGGGTATCAGAAAATTAATATTGATAGAAGAAGCGTGGAAAGCGATTGCATCGGCGAATATGGCGGATTACATAAAATACCTTTACAAAACGGTTAGAAAGTATTTCGGCGAAGCGATTGTTGTTACCCAAGAGGTCGAAGATATTATTTCCTCACCCATTGTAAAAGAGAGTATTATAAACAATTCTGATTGTAAGATACTGCTCGACCAACGGAAATACCTGAATAAATTCGATAGCATACAGAACCTTTTGGGACTGACCGACAAGGAACGTTCACAGGTGCTTTCCATCAACCTTGCCAACCATCCCAACCGGAAATATAAGGAAGTTTGGATAGGCTTGGGTGGTACACAATCCGCCGTATATGCCACAGAAGTGAGTTTGGAAGAATATTACACGTTCACAACGGAAGAAACGGAAAAGATGGAACTTTTCGCCTTGTCTGAAAAGTTGGGCGGCAACCTCGAACTGGCTATCAAACGGCTTGCCGAAAGCAAGCGCAATCCTGAAAAATAATCAATCAACAATTTAAAAATCAATCAGTATGAAACATTTAAAATTTTTGTTTCCGGTGCTGCTATGCACCTTGTTACTGGGGTTTTCTTCCTGTAAGGAAACGAACGCCGACCGTCTTAGGGCGATGCGTGGCGACTGGAAAAGTGTAAAAAATCGTCCGGCATTTACCCTTTTTGAAGAAAACGGGCATTACCGGGTAACGACCTATCGAAAGACCTACTGGGGGACTGTCCAAACGGAAACCTATCAGATTTCAGAACAGGACGGAAACCTGTTCATCGAAACGGGGCTTTCCGTCTTGCTGACCTACGACAAAGAGAACGACCGGATTCTTCTTTCACCCGGTGGAGAATACAAACGGAGTAAACAACCAATAAAGAAATAAGCGTATGAGAACAAAGATTATAATGCTGCTCGTAGTATGCAGCCTGTTTACCGGAAAGGTAAGCGCACAGTGGGTGGTGAGTGACCCCGGTAATTTGGCGCAAGGGATTATCAATGCGTCAAAGAATATCGTGCAGACATCATCCACCGCACAGAATATGATAAAGAATTTTCAGGAAACGGTAAAGATTTACCAACAAGGTAAGGAATACTATGACAGGCTTAAATCAGTGCATAACCTTGTCAAAGATGCCCGGAAAGTACAAAAGTCCATCCTGCTTATCGGGGAGATTTCAGATATATATGTGAACAGTTTTCAGAAGATGCTTTCGGATGAAAACTATACACCGGACGAACTTTCGGCGATTGCCTACGGCTATACCCAACTGTTGCAGGAAAGTTCCGATGTGCTGGAAGAAATGAAAAGCGTGGTGAACATCAACGGGCTTTCCATGTCGGACAAGGAACGGATGGACGTAATCGACCGGACGTATAACGCCATCAGGAACTATCGGGACTTGGTGAGTTATTATACCCGCAAGAATATTTCCGTTTCCTACCTGCGGGCGAAAAAGAAAAAGGACACCGACCGGGTAATGGCTTTGTACGGCTCGGCGGATGAACGTTACTGGTAACTTCTAAAAATAAGTAGTATGTTATTAGCTATCGAATTTGATAACCTGCATCAAATTTTACGAAGTCTGTACACAGACATGATGCCGTTATGCGGGAACATGGCAGGGGTAGCCAAAGGAATAGCGGGACTGGGGGCTTTGTTCTATGTGGCTGCCAAAGTATGGCAGTCGCTCGCCAGTGCCGAACCGATAGACGTTTACCCGCTTTTGCGTCCTTTTGTGATTGGCTTCTGTATTATGTTCTTCCCCACATTCGTACTGGGTACGATTAACAGCGTGATGTCACCCGTAGTCAAGGGGTGTAACAATATGCTCGAAACGCAAACTTTCGATATGAACGCTTACCGGGAACAAAAGGACAAGCTGGAATATGAAGCGATGGTACGCAATCCGGAAACGGCTTACCTTGTTTCGGATGAAGCGTTTGATAAACAGATTGACGAGTTGGGATGGTCTGCCAAAGATATTGCCACAATGGGCGGTATGTACATGGATAGGGCAGCCCACAATATCAAGCAATCCGTCCGGGACTGGTTCAGGGAACTTTTGGAACTGCTCTTTCAATCGGCAGCCCTTGTGATAGATACTATCCGAACCTTTTTCTTGATTGTCCTTGCTATACTGGGGCCAATAGCCTTTGCCATCAGCGTGTATGATGGCTTTCAGGCGACACTGACCCAATGGATAACAAGGTACATTTCCGTTTACCTGTGGCTGCCTGTTTCAGACCTGTTCAGTTCCATTCTTGCCCGAATACAGGTGCTTATGTTGCAAAAGGATATTCAGGAGCTATCAGACCCCAATTTCGTACCCGATAGCAGCAATTCAGTGTACATAATTTTTATGATAATCGGTATCATCGGTTACTTCACTATTCCCACCGTGTCGAACTGGATTATTCAGGCGGGCGGAATGGGTAACATGAGCCGGAATATCAATAATTCAGCCAATAAGGTAGGCGGTGCTGCCGGGGCGGTAGCCGGAGCAGCAACCGGGAACGCTGGCGGCAGGGTCGGCGGTAAACTAATCAAAGGTAACCAATAAATAAAAATCAAGATGGAATTTAAAAGTTTAAAGAACATTGAAACCAGTTTCAAACAGATACGGCTTTTCGGTATCGTGTTTGTCGTCATGTGTACCCTGATAACGGGTTATGCCGTTTGGAACTCCTATACGTTTGCCGAAGCGCAACGGCAGAAGATTTACGTCTTGGATGGCGGTAAATCGTTGATGCTTGCGCTTTCGCAAGACCTGACACAAAACCGTCCGGTCGAAGCAAGGGAACACGTGAAGCGTTTCCACGAACTATTTTTCACGTTATCACCCGATAAGAACGCTATCGAAAGCAATATCAAACGGTCGCTGTTCCTTGCTGACAAGAGCGCATTTAATTATTACCGTGACCTCTCGGAGAAAGGGTATTACAACCGTATCATTTCAGGCAATATCAGCCAAACGATACAGATAGACAGCGTTTCTTGCAATTTCGATGTGTACCCGTATGCAGTGGCGACTTACGCCCGCCAAATGATTATCCGTGAAAGCAGCCTGACCGAAAGAAGCCTTGTCACCCGTTGCCGGTTATTGAACGCTGTGCGCTCGGACAATAACCCGCACGGCTTTATCATGGAAAGTTTCGAGATAACGGAGAATAAGGATTTGAACACCATAAAGCGGTAAGCCATGATACGGAAAATTCTCTCTCCGGTTAATCAGGTAATTACCTGTATACAAGATTGGGCGGATGAAAAACTCCGCCACCTGTGCGGGCGCATGACACCAGAAATAAGGTTGGCGGTAATACTGCTTATGTTCCTGTTCTTCAGCGGGCTATCCATTTACTTTACGGTATCATCCATTTACCGGATAGGCAAAGAGGATGGCGAAACCATACGAATAGAGCACATCAGGCAGTTGCAGCTACAAAGTAAAGACAGTACGAACATTTTTAATCAGTCAGACAATGGAAGAAAAAGAAGTGAAGAATGAAGTTCCCGCACCGGAAACGGCAACGGGAAAAGCACCTGAAAAACAGGGAAAGGAAAAAAAGGAACTGACCCCGCAGCAGATACAGCAACGAAAGAAGATGTTGGTTTACCCGCTTATGGGACTGGTTTTCTTAGGGTCTATGTACCTGATTTTTGCACCGTCCGATAAAGACGAAGCAAAGGTGGAAAGCGTGGGCGGATTTAACGCCGATATTCCGCAGCCCAAAGGGGACGGGATAATCAGCGATAAAAAGACCGCCTACGAACAGGAACAAATGGAGAACAAACAGGCGGACAAGATGCGCTCCTTACAGGATTTTGCCTTTTCGCTCGGAGAGGAAAACGGAAAGGGGGAAGATTTGACTCTGATAGATGATGCTCCGGCAGGAAAGCCGAAAACTGCCATGATAGATTTCGGGGCGGGTGCGCCGAATAATAGCCGTTCCTCTATCCAGTCTTCGGCGGCGGCTTACCGGGACATGAACCGTCAGTTAGGCAGTTTCTATGAAACGCCGAAAGAGGACAAGGAAAAAGAGGAACTCAAACGGCAGGTGGAAGAACTTACTGCCCGGCTCGATGCCAAAGAAAACGGGGCGGGCAGCATAGATGAACAGGTGGCTCTTATGGAAAAGTCATACGAACTGGCGGCAAAATACATGAACGGACAGAACGGGCAAAGCGTACCACCGCAACCGGAACAGATTGCACAGGTCGCACCGTCCGCAACCGTTCAGGGCAAAGGAAACGCCACACCTGTAAAATCGGTATCGGACAGGACGGTTTCAGGATTGCAGCAACCCATGAGCAACAGCGAATTTATCACCGAATACAGTAAGCCACGCAATTACGGGTTTAATACGGCGGTCGGCAGTGGTTATTCGATGGGAAAGAATACTATCCGGGCGTGTGTGCATAACGACCAAACACTTATGGACGGGCAGACCGTTAAACTCCGGCTGTTAGAACCGTTACAGGCAGGTAATGTGATTGTCCCGAAAAACAGCCTTGTATCGGGAAGTGCCAAAGTGCAGGGGGAACGGCTCGACATACTGGTGTCCTCGCTCGAATATGCAGGTAACATCATTCCGGTGGAACTTGCCGTGTATGACAGTGACGGGCAAAAGGGGCTTTCCGTACCCTCGTCACTGGAACAGGAAGCAGCCAAAGAAGCGATGGCGAACATCGGTGCGGGACTGGGTACGAGCATTTCCTTTGCGCAAAGTGCCGGGCAGCAGGTCGCAATGGATATTACAAGGGGCTTGATGCAGGGCGGGTCGCAATACCTTGCCAAGAAGTTCAGAACGGTAAAAGTACACCTGAAAGCGAACTATCAGGTGATGCTTTACGCCAAACAACAGTAATTTATTTATCAACCATAAAAATTTCAATCCAAATGAAAAAGTTAATGATTTTATTCGCTCTTGTTTTGGGAGTGGTTTCAGTGAAAGCACAAAGTAACGATTTGTATCAGGGCATTACTAAAAAGCTACCTTACCGCCAAATGGTGACACCTTACGGCGTACAGGTGACGTTCGCCAAAACGGTACACCTTATTTTCCCGTCTGTCGTTAAGTACGTGGATTTAGGCAGTAACTACATTATTGCCGGAAAAGCGGACGGGGCGGAAAATGTTGTCAGGGTCAAGGCTACGACAGAGGGCTTTCCCGGTGAAACCAATTTTTCCGTTATCTGTGAGGATGGCAGCTTTTATTCCTTTAATGCGAAATACGCACATGAACCGGAAATGCTGAACATCGAAATGAAAGATTTCTTGGAGAATGAGGACACAACGGATTTCAGCCACACCCGGATGAACATCTATTTCCGTGAACTGGGTAACGAAAGCCCGCTTTTGGTAAAGCTGATTATGCAGTCCATCTATAAGAACAATGACCGGGAAATAAAGCATTTGGGATGCAAGCGTTTCGGGGTGCAGTTCTTGGTAAAGGGCATTTATTCACATAACGGGCTGTTCTATTTTCATACACAAGTAAAAAACAGTTCAAACGTGCCGTTTGATACCGATTTTATCCGATTCAAGATTGTGGATAAGAAAGTAGCCAAAAGAACGGCAATTCAGGAAACCGTTATCGACCCGGTACGGAGTTATAACGAGATACTGGTTATCGGTGGTAAAAGTACCGTCCGCACCGTGTACACCGTTCCACAATTTACTATCCCTGACGATAAGATATTAGTCATTGAACTGGTGGAAAAGAACGGGGGCAGACACCAAACCATACGGGTGGAAAATTCGGATATAGTGGCAGCCAAAGTGATTAACGAACTTAAAATCAAATGAACATGAAAAGGATATGCTGTATGATGTTCCTTTTTGTGCTGTGCCTGACTTTTAACCAGGCACACGCACAAAGATGTCTGCCGGGAATGAAAGGCTTGCAGGTTACGGGCGGCATGGCGGACGGTGTTCACTGGAACAGTAAAAGTGATTTTGCCTATTACTTCGGGGCGGCTCTCTCTACCTATACCAAAAATGGGAACAGGTGGGTTATCGGCGGGGAATACCTCGAAAAGCATTACCCCTATAAGGATTTGCAGATACCCGTGAGCCAGTTCACAGGTGAGGGCGGTTACTATATGAACTTCCTTTCCGACCGGAAGAAAACCTTTTTCCTTTCACTCGGATTGTCTGCCCTTGCCGGGTATGAAACAAGTAACTGGGGCGACAAGCTGCTGCCCGATGGTTCGACCCTGACCGATAAGGACGGTTTTGTCTATGGCGGTGCGCTGACGCTGGAACTGGAGAGTTACATTACTGACCGGATGGTATTCCTGATTAACGCACGGGAAAGATGCCTGTTCGGGTCGTCCGTTGGAAAGTTCCATACACAGTTTGGCGTGGGGCTGAAATTTATAATGTGATAAACTAACCTGTTATATATAATGTATATGAAAAAGATTTTAAGCCGTATTTTGATAGGCTGCTATGTAATGGCCGCCTTGTTATTGGTGGGTGCGTGTAATGACGATGTGGATATACAGCAATCTTACCCGTTCAGTATCGAAACGATGCCTGTACCGAAAAAATTAAAGGTGGGTGAAACGGCGGAAATACGCTGCCAGCTTCACCGGGACGGGCGGTTTGAGGAAACAAGGTATTTCATCCGTTATTTCCAGCCGGACGGGGCGGGAACGCTGAAAATGTCCGATGGGACGGTTCTACTGCCGAATGACCTGTACCCGCTTCCGGGTGAAACATTCCGGTTGTACTATACCTCTGCATCCACCGACCAGCAAACGATAGATGTGTATTTTCAGGACAGCTTCGGGCAGTTAGTACAACTGACGTTCAATATTAATAACGATAGCAGCGAAGAAGAATAATCTTTTTGAATAAATATATTAATAAACATTTAGCAATATTTTGCTGAATGTTTATTTTATGAGTAGATTTGGGGCAAAAATCTAGCTCTATTTAATATATGGTTTTTATAAAACCTAAATAATAGGTGAATACAGTAATGTTAAAAACAGATTGCGCATATATGAAAAACAAAGTTTATTACGGAGAATACTCATTAAAACACTGGATAGAATTAATTCTTAAAGGTAACATTTTGCTACCTTGGTACCAACGTTCTTTTGTTTGGGAAAAAGAACAGATTAAAAGTTTAATAAAGACACTTGATAATAATCAATTTATTCCTCCAATCGTTATTGGCGCCGTTAAAGAAGATGATGAATGGAAAAATTACATATTAGATGGACAACAACGATTAACTTCTATTCTCTTTGCCAAATGCAATAAATACGTTGATAAAAAGGAATATATATACCAAAAACCCGAAAATGAAATAGAACAAATTGCAGACGATGCAACAGATAATGAGGATGAAATAATAGATAATGAAATTAAAATGATAAAATGGAGTTTTAATGATATTATTAAGGATAGAAAATTTGATTTAATAGAACTGCAAAGTTCTTTTTATAAAAAACTACTTGAAAGTAGTAAAGATGAAAAATTCTTCAATGAACACTATCTTGGTTTTGCATTTATAAAACCAAGTAATGATATAAAAGAAGAAGACCAATCTAAGTTTTATTCAGATATATTTCGAAACATAAACACTGGTGGCACAAAACTTACTCGTTTAGAGACTAGGAAAGCCTTATACTTCTTAAAAGATGATTTAAAAGATTTCTTTTCCCCCTCATTCTTGGATAAATTTAAAGTGGAAACAAGTAGCAAAGAAAGCGGTTTGATTGATTTTATAAAATATCTTTCTATTGTATCACAATATAGAGGAAATAATTCAACTTTATTTCGATATGGCGGTAGAGATTGGGAAAAAAATGAGAATTACTATCAAAAATATATTATGGCAGTTGTGGATAATAAAACCAATAATGAATTACACTTTAACATATCATATCCAACCAACCCATACAATAATAAAAGAATGGAAAAACTAAAATCAACTATATTGAAATTAAATATACCCTCTAAATTTAATTCTATTATAGATATGGATATGTACTTCTTTGGTCTAGTAAATGAAGTCGTATTTTTAAATAAAGAGATAGATGAACTAAAAAAAGATGAACTAAAAAAACAATTAAATACAGAAGCGAATGCTTTGAGAGAGAGCGAAAATCATAAATACAATCCTAATGCTCTAAAATATTTAAAATCTCGAATAGTTGCTTCTTTTGAAATATATAAACAATATAGAAGATAGCCGACATGAATCATCATAATGACTTTATTTTATCTCCAATTACGCATATTTTACAAGAAGCTGTAATAGCAAGTACTGGAATTGGAAATGGTATTGAAACACACCTGTTATACGATTATATAATGCAATCAATATTTTTGAAAATGACAGGGTTTCAAGAGCAAAAAATGAAATGTATTTCTTGGGAATTAGCAAGTAATGATTACGAATACAGATATGAATTTACTCGCAATCCACTAGGAGAATGCTCTTCTTATAAAGAAAAGCAATCTGTATATAAAAATATAATCAAACTTATTAAAAAGCATATTCCTGATTTTAATATTCAAGACAATATAGACAAAGAAGCTATTATAAAAGATTCAACATCATCCGTAGTAGATATTTTTGCTAATACAAATTTATCTACATGGGCTGAAAGAAAATACAATGAACATGTAGATATTTGTAATGAGATTAAGTCTATTCATTTTGCTAATGATAATAATAATCTATTTGCAGAAATAAATAAAGGATTTTCTTTAAAAAAAATATACGAAGAACATTTATATATTAGTAGGAATAGATGTGCACACAATACACAATCTTACCAACAAAATTTACCGACCTTAAAAAGATTATCTGATGATAACTTTAGATATGAAAATTTTTATATTTGGTTTGTTGTCTTAGTTCTAATAGATAATATCTTTATAGAACTTTATAAAAAATATTTAAGTGTGCTTAGTGAGATTCAGTAATTATAATATAGATTGGTTTCATCAACATTATTCTGATTTAATGTTGTCTGCAATCTATTAACAGCTTTAATGAAAGAAAGTAGCGGCGACAAGCTGTTACTTTCTCGTCAAATGATTACAAAGTTTTTTATCAGCACATTTCTTCGCAACCATTCTTTCATAACATATTGTATTTCCTAGTTAATACTTGTTACCTGTAATCCGGTAAATATGCACTTGCAACATCTACCGATAATCTTTTTATTTACTTCTATCAATTTCATAAATGTACTGTTTCTTTTCTTTCTTCGCTATCCATTCATCCCGCTTGCAGCGGCATTCGTCCAGTGTTTTAGACACTGTGTTAAACAATTCCATATCTGTATGGCGATTGATAATAAATCTGTCCCCTGAATGCACCTAAACAGCATTTCAAATATTTTTTGTCTCCTGGTGTTTGGGTAATGCTTACCCCGTTTTTATTTAAAGTTTCCATATTGCTATAATTTAAAATGAGTTATCAGATAATCAGAAGTGAGAGCAGCACAATGAAAATAAATGCCATAAAAAACAGGTAAACGGCGGAGATCAGCAGCCAGAGAACAAAACGGATAATAAAAAAGCCTATGATTAGGGCTATCCACATTCCGGCGGTGCTGGTGGCTACCTGATAGATGATAAAAGCAAGTATAAACCACCGTAAAAAAGTCGTTATCTTATTATATACTTTCATTGTCTTGGTGTATTGTGGGTGGATTGCTCCACCCGGTTAATAATCAGGCGCAACGGAAAACAAAACCGTTATCCATCCAGTAATCAGTCATAAACAGGTCACGGGCAAAAGTCGGATAACCAAAGTAGGTCTGTGCGAACTCCGGCAGGTCGTAACATTCCTCTACGATTTCATAGGCGTAATCTTCCTCGTCTTTATATTCTCCCTGATATTCATCCTCAAAAGAAGAAATAAGGTCGTCCGCATCTTCTTCGCTTAGGTCGCTGTTGTAGTGGTCGCACCATACGAAAAACGCTTCTTGCTGGGTATCGCTTAGCTTTTCGATGGCATCCCGAAGCTCAAAAAACTTATCGGATAACCAACTTTCGGAAATCAGGGCTTCCGGGATATTCTCGTAATCCTGAAACATATATTCCGGGTCTTGCTCGTCCTCGTGCAGTTCCCGGCACGCTTCCATAAACTCGTCCTTGTCCGAATAGTCGGAAAGGTCTAACCACTTGCCGAAAAGTAACCCACTGTTATACTTGTTGTAAGTACCTACATAAACTCTTGCTTCTGATAATGTTACTGCTTCCATGACTTTTGAATTTTAATCGTTTACATCGCTTGTCGCCCACCACATAATTTTTTCCTTTAACTGAATGGGAACATTGTCTTTTCAAAGGTTCGGGAATGGTACAGGGCAAATTATTATTTATGAAATACTACCCGCAGGTGTGGAGATTTCTAAAAAATAATTTGAACAGTAACAGGCACGGATATACCTTTGACAATGTTCCAATCAGTTTTAGGGAAAATTTTTCTCTTGTTTAAGAGGATAGAAACAAAAGCCATCATGTATTGGGTAATGAGAGAGTAAAAAAAGGGCTTATAAAAGCCCCTCGTCTGCAAAACTGTAATAGCTTTCTTCTGTCAGAATTATATGGTCTAACAGGTGTAAATCCAAGATCTTGCAGGCTTCTTTAATTTTTGAGGTGATTTGCTTGTCCGGTTCGCTCGGACGTAGATTGCCCGATGGGTGGTTATGTGAGAGGATGATGCCCGAAGCATGGACTTTTAAGGCAGTTTGCAGGATGATTTTCACGTCCATTACAGTTTCAGCCATGCCGCCTTTAGAGATAAGGGAAACGCCTAAAGCCTTGTTTGCCCGGTTGAGGAACATTACATAACTTTCTTCGTGGTGTTCCATACATTCCGCATAGAACGGTTTCAGGTAAGAGTAGGACGTTTCGGAAGAGAGTATTTTCACCCTTTCGGATGTTTTTACATTGTCTTTATAAGAGATAGTGATTTCCGGCATGGTAAATTCTGTTGTTTTCATGACTACTGAATTTTAAATTAAACAATAAGAAATTTTGCCGGACACCCACAGTTTGGCGGGGACTTCAACCATATCTTTTCAAAAAATACGACCCGTAGGTGTGGAGATTTTTTAGAAAACCGGAACGGCTCGGATTTGGTATTTGTCCCCACCGGGCTGTAACTTTGCTAAAATTTGTGATTGAGATACATTACTTTAGGGAACTGAAAAGGGGTATCACTGGTGACACCCCTTAGACAACCGAATACCTTAAATCGTTATTCGTCATAGGTTCTATATCCTATCGGTTTGCGTGGCTTCGGTTCGGGCTTGCTTAGTAACTGGGTAAGTGCTTGGTATATTTCGCTGAATTGTGCATCCGTACTTTCTTCCAGTTCTTCAATACGCTTTAGTAGTTCCTGATAACCTGTTATCATTTGACGCAAGGCTACAAATGCCCGCATGATGGAAATATTCACCTGTATGGCAATAGGGCTGCGTAGCACACCGGACAAGGCGGCTACTCCCTCTTGCGTGAAAACATAGGGCAAATATTTAGTATGTTTACCACGTTTTGAACTGGTTTCTTCTTCCGTTTCATTGGGATTATTCTTTAAGGTCACAATTTGTGACCTTAAACATTCCACTTCTTCCTTTGTCAGTTCAAACATAAAATCACTTGGAAAACGTTCAATATTACGTTTGACAGCCTGTTTCAAGGCTTTTGTTTCCACCTGATAAAGTGCCGCAAGGTCACTATCGAGCATAACCCGGCAACCTCTGATTTCATAAATCTTGCTCTGAATGATTTGTAAGTCCATAATGTTATTATTTAATGGTGAGTAATTAAAAGCATGAGGGGCTTATCACAACTTGTGACAAGTCCCCTATACTACTATTTCATTGATACTTCTTTGTAGATTTTTTCAATGCCGACAAACTTCTTGTCAAGCCCCTGCATATCGTTACTGATTTTGTTATTGGTAATGCGGGCGTATATCTGTGTCGTTTCTATATTGGTGTGTCCCAACATCTTGCTGACAGTTTCAATAGGTACACCCTTTGCAAGCGTGGTGGTCGTGGCAAAAGTATGCCTTGCAAGGTGAAATGTCAAGTTCTTTTTAATTCCGCATACATCCGCTATCTCTTTCAAATACGCATTAAGTTTTTGATTGCTGATAATAGGAAGTACCTTACCGTTCGGCAATTTACCTTTGTACTTTTCCAGTATCATTTTAGGAATATCCAGCAAAGGGACATTCACGTCTGTATTCGTTTTCTGACGTTTGGTAATTATCCACAAATTACCGTCAAAAGACTTGCGGATATTATCTTCCTTTAAGTTTGCTACATCCACATAAGCCAAACCACTGAAACAGGAAAAGATAAAAACATCACGCACCTGTTCCAACCGTTCGGAAACCATTTTCTTTTTGAGGATGATTTTTATTTCATCCTCTGTTAAATATCCCCTATCCACTTTTTCCAAACGTATTTTATAATTGGCGAACGGGTCACCTATCAGGATGCCGTTATTACGAGCTATCAGGATAATGCGTTTGAAGAACTGCATGAACTTGGCGGTCGTATTAAAGCCACATTTGCAGGTGGTACGCAAATATAACTCGAAGTCGGTAATGAACATCGGGGTTATTTCCTTTATAGAAATATCCGACAGGTTATATTTGCTTTGGATGAACTCGGCAAGATGGCGGCGGGTCACTTCATATTTGCGATAAGTGGCAATCGTTTTGGATATGCCGACCAACTGTTTCACATCGTCATTGTGCTTTTGGAAAAGGTTAAGGATGGTATCGTGGTTTTCGCTATGCCCTAAAAATTCATTCTTCACCTTTTCGGCGGTAACATAATTGTCACGCCTTTGCAGTTCGTGATAGATGGTATTAAGGGATGCGTTTATATCATCCAGCAATCGGTTGATGCGGGTAGCTTCCGCAGAACGTCCGGCGGCTTTGCCTGCCTTACCGTCCCAAAGTTTGGGTTGAACGTCCAGTTTGGAATTAAAACGACTTGCCACACCATCAATCGTGATACGGACGAAAATAGGGTAACTGCCATTGATTTTTTGCTTGTCCTTTTTCACAAAGAAAAGAACGTTGAATGTACTCTTCATAAACTCACTTTTTTGGTTACAAAACTACGTTAATTAGCTCAAAGTGAAGTTTATACAGGCTCGCCAAATAGCGACAGAAGTTCGCCAATTTCGGACTAAGTGTACCCCTTTTGGACTTTTGGTTGTCGGGGGTACGAGTTAGGTTACTAACTTTGTCTTTTAAGGGCTAAATGATGTCCGGTAGGGCAGACATAAGGGGATAAAAAAGTCCCACAAATCATTGAATTTGTGGGACTTGTCTGCTTACTGTCCGGTTTTGTCCGGTTAGTTCAGCGGAGAGACAGGGTTTTGAACCTATAACTCTAACTGCTTATATTTCAGCTACTTTGCTTTCAAAATTTCAAATAGGTAACGAAACAGTAACGATTTTCAGACGTTGGGCTTGTCCAACTTTGACCGCTGTTTGTCTGCCTAACTTTCGGGTTCAAAG
>OCHL01000931.1_pt1 | contig 22261 bp, 18 predicted proteins | sample 1538421 | NCBI WGS metagenome assembly OCHL01 (sample SAMN04571690, study PRJEB22368) | human gut metagenome | biome: human gut; material: stool | host: Homo sapiens | place: Luxembourg | collected 2012-06-01 | reverse complement strand
CTTCGCACACACCTCGCGCAACGTCGCTATGAGATAAAACCGAACAAACCCCAAAAGCGCCTTCCTTAAAGGAAAGAGACGAAAAAGGGCCAGGCGCAACAAGCGGGGCTATAGCCTCATCTTCTTCTATCCCCCAAATGCAAACACCCTGCGATGCCGCCTGAATAAGCAGCTGCATATTACCAATGGTATGGTCAAGCCTTCCCACAAACGCATTACATACCACCAGTTCATCAAAACCAGCCTCTACCGCATGATGGATTGCTAAATCCATATCCGTAAAATCTTTATGGGCATCATAGGTATATACCGCAGGATGACAAGGAACTTCGCCTAAGGAATCGAAATCTCCAAATACCGCATCAGGAGTAATCCCGCGAGATACCACTTCAGCAAAACCGCCATCAACCGCATACACCGCATCAAAGGATTGAGTTTCAAGTATAAAAGTAAGCCCTTGCCCTTCGGAAGGCGCGGCTCCTACCAACAAGCATCGTTTCATTAGCTTCTCTTTCTGGACTGGACACACTGCCCAATCACTGAGCTACCGTCCAATTATCTTGCCTCCTCATAATAAGCCAACAACAAACGAGTATCACGTCAAAGCGGCGTGAGTCTGCTACAATAGCCACTCGGAGTGGGTCGGGCAATCGCGTGCTTAGCATGAGGAAAGTCCGGGCTTCAAAAGGCAAGATGCCAGCTAACAGCTGGGCGGGGCGACCCGACGGATTAGTGCCACAGAAAAGAAAACTCCCCCGCTGCCCTCACGGGTGAACTGGAATGATTGTCTGTAAGACAAGAACGTTTATCTAAGGATAAACTTCTTTGCATATTGCTACGGAAAGAAGATCCTTACAAATAGGAATTTCAGTCGCTCATGAAGGCAGCGGGAGAAAAGCTGAAACGGTGCGGTAAAAGCGCACCAGTGCATTGGCAACAATGTAGCTTGGTAAACCCCATCTGAAGCAAGCGCAAATAGGAACGCTATACGGCTGCCTTTCCGTGCGTTCGGGTTGCGTGCTTGAGTTGTGCGGTGACGCACAATCGAGATAAATGGTTGCCAATTACAGAACCCGGCTTATAGACCCACTCCCTAGGTCACTCCCCCTGCATTTAAGTACGATAATTTCTTGTTTGGCTGCCTGTATCAACAGGTTCCACTTTAAACACAAACCCCGTTTCCCTATGTATCAAGAGAACGGGGTTTGAAATATAAACAACTATAAAGTTTTGTATGCACGACTTTGATATGCGCGCCCTAATATCCTGATCGGTTATTAATGCAGCCTTTTTAAAGATCGGGCTCACCAAAATTAGTCTACATCGTCAAATGAGAAAGAATCATCGGCATCGCCATAGCCTGAAAAGTCCTTAGAAGCCGCAGAAGGCTTAGGCGTTGCTGGCGCGCTTACCACTGGCGTTACGGTAGGAGTGGTATAGGTTGCCACAGGCGAACCAGGCTCCCATTTAGAAGAAGTGCTGGTTGAAGAAGTATTTGTTGTTGCAGTAGTAGCTGCCTTGTTTTCCTCTTCATTCTTAGGCATTTCCAGCAATTCTGCAGGAATTTCAATACCAGCAGTTACCTCGCCACCAATTTCAGAAAGACGCTGGGTGGCAGAACCAATAAATTCTTTCAGCATATCCTGATACTGTTCGCGAACCTGCTCGCGGCTAGCAGAAAGCTCATTAATATGATCGATAACGCGCTGCTTTTCTGCGTTAGCCTTATCAAGAATACGCTTGCCTTCTTCTTCGGCATTGATACGCGTCTGTTCTGCTTCGCCCTTTGCTTTAGAAATGATTTCATCTGCGGTGCGCTGAGCAACAATCAACGCCTGAGCAATAGCGCTATCATCGCTCTTGCGTTCACGCAAACGTGCTTCAAGTTCAGCAATCTTGGCATCTTTTTCTGCCAGTTCTTCCTTGCTTGCCGTATCAACTTCAGGCTGAGAAATAATCTCGGTACGAGCAGCAGAAGAGGCTTCCGCTACCTGAGAACGCAAGTGCGCAATTTCATCATTTAGATCATCAATTTCAGAAGCTACACGCTCTAAAAATACATCCACTTCATCTACGTCATAGCCACGACGCTCGATTTTAAAACTTTGATTTTGGATGTCAGCGGAAGTAATCGCCATGAAATACCCCTAACGTAGTGTATCTACCTTGAGCTGCCTTTATGATAGCTCAAATTGTTCCTTATCTCGTAACAAGCACCAAACGTTTCACAATCCATCCGTTTGATATCTGCATGTTTTACTTACTTTATGCTTTGCGCTACTGCCAAGCTTGTACCGACCCGACACACCAACACGTCGCTTATCTTATGTCAGTCCCACATTTCCCCGTGCGTTATGCACTTAGAGCAGCGCAACAATAAACCGTACCCCGAACTGTAACACAAGCAGGGCAACGATGGGGCTAATGTCAATCATCCCGCCAATGGGAGGAATGAAACGGCGGAATAAATCCAAATACGGGTCGCATAATTTTCCCAACACATTACGCAAATCCCCAATGATGCCCGAGCTCGAAGGAATCCAAGACATCATTACGTACACAAAGATAATCAAGCTATAGGTATCAGCCAGAGTAACAAGAAGATACGAAATCATAATCGCGACAAATCCTTAGCTGCTCTTAATGGTTTACCTTACAAAATACCTTGCTTTTGCAGACGGTGATGCTCTTCAAGAGAAAGATCGCCACCCTGCATAACAATAAATGTTTTATCCGCTATGCAATCCACTCGCGCATCAAGAGCCGACGCAACGCCAAACGAAAAGTCTAGCACGCGTTTTGCAAGAGCAGAATCGGTTGAACGCAGCGAAAGAACAACAATATTACCCAATCTTACTGAACGGGCAACCGAAGCTACATCCTCGTAAGAAACTGGTTGCAAAAGCGTTATTTCTCGGGAAGTACTTTTTGGAGCGCTTGATGAAACACCAGTTGAAATGCCTGCCACACTAGAAGCGCTTGCAGTGCCAGAAATACTTCCCGCTACAGAAGTACTCGTCGTACCACCCGCTGCTGGATTCGCAGAAGCTCCCACTGCTGAAACACCTGAAGTACCTGCGCCCGACAAAGAAGACGACAATGCACTAGCACTTGAAGACCCACTTGTAGAGCCGCTTTGCGCGGTCGAATTCATTGGATTTCCCACCCCAGTTGAAGGCGTGAAAAGCGAATCTAGGCCAGGTGAACTCTGGCGCGCATGCTCCTTATAAGGAGATACGAAATCACCATACGTCGTTGCAGGAACGTCATAGGATTCCGTTTCTTGAATATCATGCGAAACACCAGACGATGAAGCGCCATGCCCATAAGAACTCCTTGCAGAACTTCCATAGGAATCGTAAGCGGCATTGCCTGTAGCTGCTGAGCTAACCCCATAAGCGCTGGTAGTAGCACGAATATCACTGGAACTTACCAAATGAGGAGATGAGGTATATGATGACGTGCGAGAAGGACGTCCTGCAGTAGAGCGCGTCGTATATTCAAGGCGATCATAAGGATCTGCCTGATTTGCAGGCGCATACTGATCCGCTGAATCATAGGGATTTGTATCGTCATAGCCATACTCGTCATATTCATCGTAGTAAGGCTCTTCGTCATACGTACGCTGCTTAGCGCCGCCAAATCCAAATCGATCCTTCAAATCTCCAATAAGATTACTTGGAGAAACGGAGGGACGGGGAAAATCCATATTTCTATACCCTTCTGATCACCATCAAGTATTCAAGCATTAGCGTGATCTTTAATAATCGTTAAAAAACCCGACTAATTCAAGACTTTTTCACGGTATTCAGTCATCGCGCTATGCGAATCCGCATCCGCCAGCAATTACCATCTGCCAACTCTTGCCGTTGCCAATTGTCAACGGCTACCCGAATTCAATTACTCAAATTCATCGCTAAAAATAGCACGACCAATGCGCACAATCGTAGTACCAAAGCCCACCGCATAGGGCCAATCTTCCGTCATTCCCATAGAAAGAGCAGATAAATGACACGACACGCCCTTATTCTGCAACTGAGCCTGAACGGTATCTCTTAAACGTTCCAGCCCTGAAAAGGTAGCTATAATGGCATCTTTGTCGCCCTGAGGCGCCATGGTCATAAGGCCTTCGATAACGATATGAGGAAGGCCAGAAGCACGCTCAATAACCCCTTCAACTTCATCAGGAGAAAAACCGCTTTTACTTTCTTCCCCCGATACATTAACCTCAAGCAGCAATCGCTGGCATTTTCCTAGCTTTTCTGCCGCAGAATCAATCTTTGCCAAATGAGCTTCCTTGCTTACCGAATGAATAAGCGTTGCTGCAGAAACAATATCGGGAATTCGACGCGACTGAATATTGCCAATAAAATGCCACTGTACCTGAGGAAATACTGCCTGCTTGCGCAACAATTCATCAGGACGATTTTCTCCAAAGGCCGTAGCGCCTGCTTCAATCGCTTGGGCTACCTGATCAGTATCAACTGTCTTTGAAACAGCTAGCAATAATACGTCTTGAGGATTCCTACCCGCTTTTTCACATTCCTTCTGCAATTCATTTCGAATACGCTGAAACCTTGTCGCTGTGCTCATGCCTTATCCTCCTCATATGCGCTCTTTATAGGCAAATGCTCCATGACGGCCCGTCACTCCCGCTTCTGCTCGATAGGAAAAGAATTCATCGGTATGGCACATGGTACAAAGCCCTAAATCGCAAATACGATCGGGCGAAATACCAACTTGCGTAAGCTGAGTGATAAGCGCCTGCGATAAATCAATATGACGATACCCCGCATCGCAGGAAGCGCCAAATGTTTCTATGAATAAATCGTGAAGTTCTTCGCTTGTTTCAAAACACTCGCGCCTGATGTGAGGACCAATATAGACGTTATACGATTCAAATACATTTTGACTAAAGCTCGCCTCTGTGATCTGCTTCTCATCTTCAGGACGCGCCTTATCAAGCAAATCCTTATCCGGTTGTGCCTTATCAGACACTCCCTTACCAGCGCACCCCCTATCAAGCTGCGCCATGCGAAGCGCCGCTTTAACCGCAATAGTGTTCATGACGCCACGCCAGCCTGCATGGACTACCGAAAAACAACCTCCCGGCGATACTAAAATAACGGGCACACAATCGGCATAGCATAACAATGCAGCTACACGCGGCACATCTACTACTAAACCGTCGGCACCTTGCGCTATATCCACAAGAGACTTCAGCACGTCAGTTTGCGCATCAATGGTTAAAACCGTATCGCCATGAACCTGATTTGGAACAAGCAGAGGAACATCAGGCGTGGCAAGCCCCTGCAAAACGCGCCTTCGATTTTCTTCTACATCGGAGAGGCAATCATTTACGTGGGTACCCAAATTCAATGAAGCATACGAACCCTTGCTTACCCCTCCACCACGGCAGGTAAATGCAATGCGAATACCCGTTGCCTTATATAAATCGTCATCAGAATATGCCTCTATAGACGCAAAACGACCCTTGGCTAACTTGGGATAAGGTAGAGCAAGGGTCGTCATAATAACCTTCTAAGGTAGTGCTTTCTGAAGAATTCCTACGAAAACGTGCGCATCAAGTAACGATGTTTACTGACGCTTCAAGAAATCGGGAATGTAGTCTTCATCAGCAAAGCGTGGCTCTGATGGATAGAGCGGACGCTGGCTTTGTGCTGGTTTTGCAGAAGCTGCCTGCTGGGTAGTGGAAGCAAACATGTTATCGCGGCGAGAGAAATCCATAGCAGCCTGATTATTGGTTGCCTTAAAGCCCGTTGCAATAACCGTAATGCGAATGGTGTCGCCCAATTCAGGATCAACAATCTGACCGTAGATAATATTGGCGTTTTCATCTGCAACTGCTTCAACCACACGAGCCGCTTCGTCAACTTCAGACAAGGCAAGTTCAGGGCCACCTGCAATGGAGAACAGAATGCGAGATGCACCAGCAATAGAAGTTTCAAGCAAGCTGGAATTAATAGCCTGTTCTGCTGCCTCCAAAGCACGAGAATCGCCTGAAGCAATACCGATACCCATCATTGCGGTACCTGCATCCTTCATAACCGTGCGAATGTCGGCAAAGTCAAGGTTAATCAAACCAGGAATGGTAATAAGGTCGGTAACACCTTGGATGCCCTGACGCAAAGTATCGTCTGCGATACGGAAAGCATCCAACATACTGGTTTTCTTTTCCACAATTTCAAGAAGGCGATCGTTAGGAATAACAATGAGTGTATCTACCTTCTGGGAAAGATAGTCGATACCCTGTTCGGCCTGGTTTCGACGAAGACGACCTTCAAAGCTAAAGGGCTTCGTAACAATACCTACCGTTAGCGCACCAATTTCTTCACGTGCGATTTCCGCTACGACCGGAGCAGCACCGGTACCCGTACCGCCGCCTTCACCTGCTGTTACGAATACCATATCGGCATCGGCAAGAGCTTCGCGAATTTCAGTACGAGATTCTTCTGCTGCCTGGCAGCCAACCTCAGGGTTAGCACCCGCACCAAGGCCTCGGGTAATTTCTTCACCAATATGAATAGTTTTGTCAGCATCGGAAAGCATAAGTGCTTGGCGATCCGTATTAACTGCGATAAATTCAACACCCTTAATGCCGGCTTCTACCATTCGGTTAACCGCATTAGTGCCGCCACCGCCAACACCGACGACCTTAATTACCGCGAGGTTGTCAGAGCCAAGAATCTGTTGCATATTTGCTCGCTTTCAGTTTTATTTCAGCGCCATCCCACACAAGGGCAAGCCCTTATAGTTTGGACATCTTGAACATTGTACACAATGGATTGCGGTTTGCAAAACAACACCGTCAATATCAGGGATTACATCGATCGCCATACCGGTTTATTCACAACTCGTACATTGATATACGATATTTTCCCTTCATATTCTTTCAATAATTCAAGACATACCCGTTCTTTATCTCTAATATCCTGGGAATTACCAAAGGCAATTTCTACCCCGTTGTCTAAGGTTAGCGTAGTGGAATTACTGCTTGCCGCAGAAACGCTTTTAATTTGATCGGCAAGTTCGGTTGTCATGCCATCAATAATTGAAAGCGCATTTTCTACATTTGCATTGTTGCAGTATTTTCCCGCCTCAGGTGTTGACCCATAAGGAATATCAGTAATTTCAAGTGCGTTTGCCGCATCTTCATATATTGATGCCGGAAGCGCTTGGCCTTCCGCGCTGTTTTGGTCGGGTAGCTCAGTTAACCACATACCATCAGGTGCAAGCGCCCATCGTTGCACCGTGTTGGAATCGTCTACCGTAACCGAAACAACGGCAGAAATGCTTCGTTCGGTAATATTTAAATTCAGCGTATCGGGAAACACCCTATCAACACTGGCACTTTGTACCCACGGATTTGAAGTTAAACGCGACGTAATTCCATTAGCATCCACGTTAAGCAAGGTGGTTCCTTCAGGTACTGCGGCAAGTTCGGTCATCTCTTCTGCCGTAATATGAGAAACTCCCGAAACGGTTACTTGCCGCACGGTAAATACACCAGAGTTAGCAAGAACCACCCCGCCAATTCCCAATACTGCAATTAAGGCAACGATAACGATAATTACCGCAGGAAGACGCCTTGAAGCTCGTCTGGCGCGATAGCGTGCCGCATTATGTACATCGGAAACGCTTACTGAACGAAGGGGCTGATCCACTTGTCTTGAAGTGCGGTCTGCCGAATGGGGCACGCGCGTAAAACCACCACGAGAAGGAGAAGTTCTCGTGCGCGAAGAAGTATTGGACATTCTGCGAGGAGATCTGCCCTGAGCTGGACGGCCCTTCACGGTAGTAGGTCGCGCCGAAGGCCTATTCCTCGAAGACGTTACCCTTGAAGCCGAGGAAGCGGACCTCTGTCTCGAGTTCAATGCCATAGCGCCTCCTTACTTCTTCTCGTGCAGTTTTTATAAGCGTCAAAACATCACGTGCTGTGGCCGATCCGGTATTCACAATAAAGTTAGCGTGCTTTTCAGAAATACAAGCTCCGCCGCACTGCTTTCCTTTCAGTCCCACCTCTTCAATTAAAGCGCCCACGGAACCCTGTTCGGGATTACGAAAAACACTTCCACAAGACGGATATTCAAGGGGTTGGCTTGCCTTGCGTTTTGCAAGCAGGGAACTCATTCGTTCATGGATGTTACCTGAAAATGCGCGCTCAAGCTTTAATTCGCATTCGACCAGAATTTCATCAGGCGAAAAGGAAGAAGTGCGATAACCCCACGTTAAATCACTTGCAGCATAGCGTTTAAGCCCGGTTTTTGCATTATAGGCAGTAACCGATACCACGCGCGAACCCATCCAATCGTTTCGGGTGCCCGCATTCTGCACCAAAGCGCCCCCTACCGTACCAGGAGTGCCCACGGCAAATTCCATGCCGGAGTATCCATGGTGAAACACTTCTTGCACCAGGCGCGACAACATAGTTCCTGCGCCTACCACCACATGCTGCGCCTCATCATCAAAACGCCATGCGCGAAAATCGCCCGCAAGGGTTATCACCACGCCGTCATAGCCCTCATCAGATACCAGCAAGTTTGAACCCTTGCCCGTTACAAACCATTCAAGGTTTTCATCGGCGCAAACCTTTAGTATGGCACCCAGCGCAGCAATTGAATTAACCTCAACAAAAGCTCGTGCGGGACCACCAATCCGATAGGTGGTATGACGCGCCATAGGTTCATCTAAGCGAATTGTTCCTTCAAAATCGTCATCGAAACGCATCAGTTCCAATTCCGAAGCATGACGAGCTGCCATTAGTGCGTGCTCTTTTCCTTGTCCTGAAGAGCAGCCAGCAATTCAGGACCAACTCCGGTAACATCGCCTGCACCCATGGTAATAATCAAATCACCCGGCTTGAGCTGATCAACAAGATAAGGAATAAGTTTCATGCGACGTTCGATATAGGTAACCTTACCCGTATCGCCCACATGATCTAAAACAGGCTGCATAAAGGTAGCGCCCGTAATACCAGGAATAGGGGTTTCTCCTGCCGAATAAACATTCATGAACACCACAAAATCAGCCTGGTCAAACGCTGAAGCGAATTCATCTTTCAACACTTCGGTAAACAGCTTGACACGCGAATAGCGGTGAGGCTGGAAAACAACACAAACCCGCTTGAAATCAAGACTTTTTGCCGCAGCAATAGTTGCCGCAATTTCGGTAGGATGATGAGCATAGTCATCCAAAATAGTGATGCCACCTGCTTCACCCACCAAATCAAAGCGACGACGAACACCCGAAAAGTCTGCCAAAACTTCAGCAGCACGCTCAACGTTAAAACCCTGCGTCATCAGCAAGGTAAGCACACCTGCTGCATTTAACGCATTGTGCTGACCGGGGTTTTGTTTAAGATGGCACTTAAGCGCCTTACCATCGGGCAAGGTAACGGTAAAGGAAGTGGAAACTCCTGACACCGCATAATCGGAAATAGTGGTATCACATTCAGCGGAGAAACCATAAGTTAAAACCTTGCGTCCCGTTTTGCGGGCCACTTCAACGAGCGCTTTGTCTTCCCCACACACCACACAGCATCCGTCATCGTGAGCAGAAGACATAAAGTCGCCAAATAACTTATAGATCTCATTTAAATCTTCGTAATGGTCAAGATGATCCGCTTCAATATTGGTTACCAATACCGATTCGGGGTCCAAATAGGTAAAAGACTTATCGCTTTCATCGGCTTCTACTACGTAATAATCACCCTTGCCGCAATGCGCGTTAGAGTTATACGCGCGGACAATGCCGCCAATAAGAAACGTTGGATCAAGCCCCATACCGTCAATTACAGAAGCAAGCATAGAAGAAGTGGTGGTTTTGCCGTGCGTACCCGCAACCGCTAAGGTACGATGGCCATGGCCTAATTCGGCAAGCATTTTTGCACGATGCCAAATAGGAATTTCACGGCGCTTTGCTTCTATAAGTTCAGGATTGTTTTCCAAAATAGCAGTAGATACCACCACTACATCAGGATTTTCGGAATCCAAATTAGAAGCTTTTTGACCAATATATATGCGCACGCCAGCTTCACGCAGCTGCTGCGTATAACGGCTCTCACGTAAATCGGAGCCGGAAACTTCCATACCCTGTTCTTTAGCAACGCGTGCAATACCACTCATGCCCACGCCGCCAATACCGATAAAATGTACGTTTTTGATGCGATTCTCTGTCACGGACATCCTCCTCGAGATCGCCCCTTATTGTATAAAACCTTTTTTTGCTTGCAGCGCAAACACACAGTATCCGCGAAAACAAGACAAGTTTTAACCGCTTTTACGACCTGTGACCTTATTCCTTATGATCTTTTTCGCCGCTGACGATATCAGTTTCATTTTGAGCGTCGGCGTCAGAATCAGTATCGGATTCAGATTCGAGGCTTGAATCAGCATCGGGCTCAGAGTCGGAATCCTTTTCGGCTTGCTCTGCTTTTTCGGCTTGCTCTTGCTTGAATTCTTCATAAAGATCAGGCCATTTGGACTTTATCATCAGTTCCACAACATCCGCCAAGCGCGCTGCTGCGTTGCCTGTTTCAAACGTTGCCGCTGCCGCCTTCATATCCTCACGCAGCTGTGCATCTTTTAGCAAGCCCAATACACTGTTTGAAAACTCTTGTGTTTCAACTTTGTCATCTGCAATAAGAATAGCAGCACCACGTTCCACGTATTCTTTTGCGTTGGCCGTTTGATGATCCGCCGTTGCATACGGGAAAGGAATTAGCACGGCAGGAATACAACGGGCAGAAATTTCTGCAAGCGATGAAGCACCCGCACGAGATACCACCAAATCAGCAGCTGCAAGAACTGCGCCCATGTTATCTTCGTAGTCTTTTAAGATGTAGCGCTTTTGCTCTTCTTCGGTTAACGCAAGCCCTTCTCGCACGGTCTCGAATTCCTTAGGACCCGTAATATGAACCACGTAGGTGTTATCCATGGACAGAAGATCGTTTTTCATCTGGGAGATAGCAGTGTTGATATGACGAGCTCCCAAACTACCGCCAAACACCAAAAGCATGGTGGCATCTTCGGGAATACCTAAATACGCTCTGCCTTCTTCCTTCGTTGCTTCAAGTACCGACTTGCGCACGGGATTGCCTGTTACGATAACTTTCGTTTGATCCTTCACTGTACGACCTGCCGAAGCATAGGTAAGCGCAACTGCAGAAGCATTTTTTGAAAGATAGTCGTTAGCCATACCCATAACAGAATTCTGCTCATGAATAATCAAAGGCACACGGAAAGCCTTAGCTGCGCGACCTGCGGGAAGGCACGCATATCCACCAAACACCACAACGGCGTTGGGCTTCAATTCTGCAAACCATCGGCCTGCTTCGTTAGCAGAATGAGATAGTTTTTTCAGTCCTTTTGCCAAAGTAAGAGGATGGCTGCGATCAAAGCCGGAAACTTCAAAGCCCTTAAAAGGAATACCCGCCATTTCAACGAGAGGCTTTTCTACCCCATTAGGAGTACCCGCAAAATACACCTCATAACCACGCTCTTGCAAAACTTCTGCAAGAGCAAGTGCAGGATTTATATGACCAGCGGTTCCTCCGCCCGACAATACGATACGCATCCTATTCCTACCTCCTTGATGCTTGTCTGGCTTCAAACTAAACAAGCATTTTAGCGTTATATCCTATAAGCAGAATGTTCTCTATTCCCTCTTTGATGTATCACCCGAAAAGAATTTCGGGCAGTATTCTTATGATAAGACGAAGTTGCCTGGTTTAGGCTTGCATTTCTTGTGGCTCTCGCACCACTTGAACCTACCAAAACAGACGCACCACTCATTCTGTTGCTCATACCTATCGAACTTGCACTACTTCTTTCGCTTCTCCGCACGGTAGAACCTTGGCGTTGCGGCTGTGTATACGTTGAAACCACATGCAGCTGTTCGCGACGTTGACGATATTCATCCTCGTTGTGCGCATCAAAGGAAATAGCCAATATTACCCCTACGAGCAACAGCGAAGAAATCATGGACGATCCGCCTGAAGAAATAAAGGGAAGCGGTTTACCGGTTGTAGGAAACAAACCAATAACGCACGCAATGTTCAAAAACGCCTGAAATACAATCATTGTCGTAAGACCCGCTGCCACAAAGCCACTAAACATAGACTTCGATTGGCTTGCAATAAGAAAACCGCCGCGCAAAAATACCAAGAAAGCCACGATGACCGCAAGAGCACCAACAAGACCTAACTCTTCACCAATGATGGCAAAAATAAAGTCGGTTTCTGCTTCGGGCAAATACTGCAACTTCTCGTAGGAGTTGCCTACACCCACACCAAACAGGCCACCCGCTGCAAGTGCCTTAAAGGAATGGATAAGCTGATATCCGGTTCCCTGTTCGTCGGCCCAAGGATCTAGAAAGTTAAATAGACGATCGGATCGGTAACTCGAAACCAAAATTGCCATTAAAACCAGAACTGCACCCGCTATCAATATGCCTGCTATAGCGCGACCCGAAAGTCCCGACAGAATCAAGACCATAAACAAGCCTACACAGCAAATAAGCGTGGTACCTAGGTCTGATTGAGTTACAAATAAGAAAAGCAACGGTGCAATAATAAAAATTCCTGCCTGTTTCCATGCTTCATGCATATCTATAGCACCATTGCGATAGTCTTCTGCGATACGAGCCGCCATGAGTACAAACGCAATCTTTGCAAATTCTGAAATTTGAATACTCACTGGGCCAATAATCAGCCAGCGCTTCGCGCCAAGACCAACCGTACCCAAAAGAAACGTCAGAATAAGAAAGGCTACACAAACACCCCAGAAAATATAGCCACCACTACCCCGCAGAAAATCATGCTTTCCAAACAGGATAGCAGCCACCGCAAATACGATGCCAATGCCTACAAACAGGCACTGTTTTATGGCTTCCCCCGTTGAATCGCCCTGTTCCACAAAGGCGGTAATAGACGAAGAGGAATACACCATAACAAGGCCAAGAACCACCAAGGCAAGTGTGGAAAGTGCAACCATCACCCGTGGAGCCATAATGTGCGCAGGAGCGCTTTTAAAAAATGAAGGTGAGGGCGATTTGCTGCGTTTAGAGTTTGTTTGTTCCGCCCGAGCCATAACCTTACTTACGCACCCCTTTCCTTGCTCCGTAAAGCAACCAGATGCTTAAACACTTCACCACGTTCTTCGAAACACGAAAATTCATCAAAGGAAGAACACGCCGGAGAAAGCGCAACAATGTCGCCCGATTCCGCATGTAAAAGTGCTTCGTCAAGCGCCTCTTCCAGGTGGGGCGCACTATATACTGGCAAAGAGGCTTGCGAAAATGCCTCTAAGAAACGGGGACCTGCTGCACCGAAACATACCACTGCTTTACAGTGTTTGCCTGCCTGTTCAGCAAGCTCGGATAGGTCGGTGCCTTTATCAAAACCACCCAATAGCACAATAGGATGCTTTTCTCCAAAAGCCGCAAGGGCCTTAAGCGTTGCATCAACATTGGTTGCCTTTGAGTCGTTGTAACAAGAAACACCCGCAATCGATCCACATGGTTCAATACGATGCTCAAGTGGCGCAAAGGAAATCAAAGCAGAAGCGATATCGCCTACCGCACAACCCAGCGCATGCGCTGCTGCAGCTGCCGCCAAGGCGTTTGATGCGTTATGTTCTCCTTTGATTTGCAAGTCGTGCGCATCTACTACTTCAAACCTGCCTTCAGGATATTCAAGACACAGCTCGCCTGCCTCCGTAATAAAAGCAGCATTTTCGGAACCACAGGTAAGGCGCATGTTGCCCGCTATTCCCTCTGACGTCCCCATAGGAATATAGCGAAATTCCCTCTGAGGATTGTTTTTTAACTCGCGCACAAACCCGCGAACCACATCGTTGGTGGCATCCAAAATAACGGTTGCGTCCTTAGTACAGTGTGTATAAATATTTTTCTTGGCATCTGCGTATGCTTCAAAACTGCCATGCCACTTCAGGTGATCTGGCGTGATGTTCAGCAATACTGCAACTTCGGGAGCGAAATATACCGTAGAAGCAAGCTGATAGGAAGAAACTTCCGCTACATAATAATCGTAGCCATCCTTTGCCACTTCATTGATGCACGCATCACCAATATTACCCACAGCACACACATTTTTACCGCATTCTTTAAGCACATGAGCAGTCAAGGAAGTGGTGGTGGTTTTTCCGTTGGTACCTGTTATGGCAACCCACACAGAATCTTTGGCACTTTCACGCCACGCCAGTTCCACTTCGCTTATCACTTCTTCAGAGCACTTCACCGCTGCCTGATAAAAGGCAGAATTTTCCGAAATTCCCGGACTTACCACGCATAACTGGTAGGAACCTTGAACCTCTTCGCTATCAAAAAGCACAGTGGCACCCTTGCTTTCAAGGTCTTGGGCGAATTCTTTTGCTTCCGCACTCGTTGCACCTGCATATACCGTCAAAGAATGCACGCGTAATCCCAGCTGCGCTGCAAAGTATTTACTTGCTGCCTTACCGGACTTTCCCAATCCTAAAACCAGAACATCCCCTAAAACAGCAGGCGCATACTTTTTTGTTTTATCAAATGATGTTGTTGCGTTAAGCTTTTCCGACATGTGTCTACCCCATAAGCGATTGAGCAAAATACAGACAGAAACCAACTGCTGCAAGTGCGGCAGAAATAATCCAGAAGCGAATAACAACCTTTACTTCGCTCCAGCCCTTCTTTTCGAAGTGATGATGAAGGGGAGCCATCAAGAACAAGCGCTTGCGTGTGCGCTTGAAGTAAAACACCTGGATCATAACGGACAGCGTTTCCACTACAAAAAGACCGCCAATAATAATGGAAAGAATTTCTGTCTTAGAAACAATAGCCAAACATCCCAAAGCCGTACCCAGAGCAAGGGATCCTGTGTCACCCATAAAAATATCGGCCGGGTAGGAGTTGTACCACAAAAAACCAATGCAACAACCAGCCAAAGCGGCAGCCACAATGGCGCTGTCAAGTAAGCCAGCACGAAACGCAATAGCCGCCATTACTACGATAACCACCATAAAGGTGCCGCTGAGCAAACCATCAAGGCCATCAGTTAAATTGGTGGCATTACTCATTCCGGCAAGCAAGATATCGGCAAAAATTAAGTACAACCAAGGAATACTAAAATCTCCCCCTGCGGGTACCTCGATAGGTAAGGTAGTAGTGAATACCCCCAAATCAAAGGTGCACACAAAAGGAATTTCAACCGTTGGTGCAACACCAAGCCAATTAACCGCCGCGAGCACAAACGCACTGGCAATTAAAAACTGGCCGACCAGTTTTGCTTTAGGGGTAAGGCCCAATGAACGTTCATGAGCAACTTTCGATGCATCATCAAATAAACCAAGTGCGCCCGTTGCCAATACCGCACCCATAATAAGCCACGTTTCAGGAACAGGTTCTGCCAAAATTGCCACCACAATCGTAGCCGCAATCAGCATGATAACGCCGCCCATAGTAGGCGTTCCCTGCTTCACTAAATGACTTTCAGGACCATCGGCGCGCACCGGCTGCCCAATTAAATGCGAACGCAAAAATTTGATGAAGGCAGGCATCAAAGCAATAGTTACGATAACGCCCAAGAAAATAGCGAGAAAGACCATAAAGGTCGGGTATTCAACAAAGGAGACCATACTTAACCCAACAACTCCTTGGCTAACTTGTCCAACTCCATGAAGTGCGACGCCTTTACTAGTACCGCATCCCCCGAAGCGCAATGCTCGCGCAAAAAGGCCAGTGCTTCTTCGCGCGTATCTACTTTATATACACGATCGGAAGCAAGCCCAGCGGACTGAGCAGCCGACCCCATAAGGCGAGCAAGCTCACCTACACAAATGAGAAAGTCAATATTAGCATGTGCCGCAAATCTTCCAACCGATTCATGAGCGGCAGGGGCATGCGTACCTAATTCGCCCATATCGCCCAAAACCGCAAAACGGCGCCCTTCAACCTGCATGGCTTTAAGCAAAGAAAGAGATGCTCGCATGGAATCGGGATTGGCATTATAAGCATCATTAATAATGATAAATCCCTGATCAGAATGAAGGATTTCCTGCCGGCCGCTTTCCGGTTGAGACGCTTCAAGTGCTGCCACAATTTCTTCTAAGTTCATACCAGCGGCATACCCAACCGCAGCCGCCGAACATGCATTGGAAGCATTGTGAACCCCGCGCAAAGAAAGGCTACACTTCATACGATCTACATTGCTTGACGAAGTATTAAAACCAGCAGCACAAAGCACAAAGGAAGGATATCCTTCGCTGTCGAGCGTTACTTCTTCTGCCCAAACACAAGGCCCCGCTTGTCGGGAAGGCTCCCTTTGCTGGGAATGCCCTGCTTGCTGAGAACACCCCGTTTGCTGCGCTTGTCCCACCTGCTGAGAGCACTCCGCCTGGCGCGCGTGCGCTTCGTCTTGAGGGTGTTCTTTAGGTTCACCCGAACCATCAAAGACTACCTTGGTTACGGTAGAACCAGCCTTACCTGAAACATCCCACACGAAATCCGTCGTATCATCAGCTGCATTAAGGAAAGCTACACCGCCCTCATTGGGTAAGGAAGCAATAAGTTCCGCCTTTGCGCGCGCAATATTTTCGCGACTACCGAGCAGCTCGATATGGCTTTCACCCACGTTGGTAATTAGACCCCAGTCGGGCTTCACGAAAGAACAAAGCTGTTCAATTTGGCCTAAACCACGCATACCCATCTCTACCACAATCATTTCGGTATCGGGATTTGCGTTCAAAAGGGTGCGCGGAACACCTAGTTCGTTATTTTGATTCGCCTTAGTAGCAACGCATGAAAAATGAGCGGACAACACATCACGCACAAGATTTTTGGTCGTGGTCTTTCCGGTGGATCCCGTAATGCCGATAACGCGACCTTTAAGGTTTTCTCGGTAACCTGCAGCAAGCTTAGTAAATGCATCATGGGTTGAATCGACCCGGAGAAGAGCGGTGCCACACTCGCGAGCACAGACGCATACGTCTTCGGAAAGATCTTGCATGATAAGCGCTGCTACTGCGCCTGACTTACAAGCGGACTCCACAAAACTATGCCCATCAACCCGTTCCCCCGGAAGTGCAACATACACAAATCCCGATTCAACTTCTCGTGAATCCCAGGTTATGCCACAAGCCTGCTTTTCCAGATCAGCTGGAGCATTAACGATCTGCGCATCGCAATAGTGAGCAATTTTGCCAACGGAAAGCTGCATGATGTTATCCGAACACCTTCTTTAATTCTTCAGCCGCAACTTCACGATCGTCGAAGTGGTGCTTTTCGGTGCCAATAATTTGGTAATCTTCGTGACCTTTACCAGCGATCAAGATGGCATCCCCTGGTTGCGCCAGAGCAATAGCGCGAGCAATGGCTTCATGACGGTCAGCAACCACTTCATAATAATCGGCGCCTTCGCTCATGCCTGCCACAATATCTTCAATAATGGCATTGGGATCTTCTGTTCGAGGGTTATCTGAAGTAACCACTGCATAATCGGCCGCTAAAGCTGCACGCCCCATAATGGGACGTTTGCCCGAATCACGATCGCCGCCGCAACCAAACACTACAATAGTTTTGCCTTCGCTCTCAAGCGCCGCCACCGACGCAATAGCCTTTTCTAAAGCATCGGGCGTGTGTGCGTAGTCAACATAGACCGAAATACCACCATCGTTTTCAACACTCACCCGCTGCAAACGACCTGGAACCGCAGGAACGTCGCGCAACGCTTCAACGATAGCTGAAGGCGCATAGCCCAACTGCAATGCTACGCCGAAAGCAGTCATGATATTTTCCACATTAAAACGTCCCACCAAAGGATAGGTAACCTGATACGTTGTTCCACGCACAGAAAGAGTAACGCTTGTTTGAGCCGCGCCGTATTCCACTTCAACCGGATGAATTTGTGCCGAAAGATCGAAACCAGTAGTAATAATATCGTCTTCATTTGCCGAGGTTCGCTTTAAAAGTTCTTTGCCCCATGTGCTGTCGATATTAATAACGCGCTTTGCCGGATAGTCTTTTGAAAACAAACGTGCTTTCGCGGCGAAATACGCCTCGAAGGTTTTGTGATAGTCAAGATGATCCTGCGTCAAATTGGTAAAAGCAGTTACCGCAAATTTGGTTGCCCAGGTGCGTTCCAAATCAAGTGCATGAGAGCTTACTTCCATGGACACCACGCCACAGCCTTCATCGCGCATCATAGCAAACAGCTCTTGCAAGTCAGGTGATTCAGGCGTGGTATGCGAAGAAGGACGATGCTTGCCTTCTATTTCAATACCAACCGTACCAATGAGGCCGGTCTTATTTCCCAATACTTGCGCAATATGGTTAACCAAATAGGTGGTAGTGGTTTTGCCATTCGTGCCCGTTACCCCTACCAAGGAAAATGCCTCAGAAGGATTGCTGTAAAAACGAGCGGCAAGGCGTGCCATGGCTTTACGGGAGTCTTTTACTACTACTTCCGTTACCTCAGTGGCATCAGCTAAATACACCTTGCGTTCTACAACAAGAACCCGAGCACCACGATCAATCGCATCTTGCGCAAATGAATGTCCGTCAGCTTTTAGACCAACAATGCAACAAAACGCATCTCCTGGTTTTACCGCATCGCTTCGATAGGCAATGCCAGAAATTGGCTCTTCGGGATTACCGATAATAGTGCAATCTATTCCTGAAAATAGTTCTCCACATGTTTTAGATGTCATGGAAACCTCAATTCTGAGTTATGTTGTAGCGATCTACCGCAAAGGCCATTATATCGTGAAAAGCTTGAACCGTTTGCCTTTCCCCAGGAACATCGTAAGCTCCCACAAAGCAGACAAGATTAGTAGAAGAATCGGGCAGATAACCAATAAAGGAAATATTGTATACGCCTTGTTTGTATCCTCCCTTATCAGAAGCAATTTCTGCCGTACCTGTTTTGCCCACCACGCGGTAGCCTTCCATCTGCGCATCGGTGCCGGTACCTCTATCTACCGTTGCTTGCATCATGGTTTCAAGCGTATCAATGGCATTTTGATTGTCGGTTATTTGTGCCGTGTTATAAGTTCGATCTTCATCTTCGGTAGGTACGTCAAGCAAGAAATGAGGTTGTGTGGCAGTACCGTTATTGGCAAGCGCCGCATAGAAACGCACCATTTCTATGGGTGTTGTGGTAAAGCCCTGGCCAAAGCTAATGTTATAGCCCTGAACTTCAGCCCACGTATCACGGGCGGTAATAGTTCCTTGCGCTTCGCCAGGATAATCCACCCCCGTTAGTTCGGTTAGCTGATACTTTTGAATATAGTCATATAACTTTTCGAACGTAAGATCGCGCGCTACCAACGAAATTCCTACATTAGAAGAATCCGCGATGATAGTAGACACATCCATATCCATATCATCACGTGGATGAGAGTCGGTAATGGTGTAATCATCCACATGCAATTCCGCAGGACAGAAGTAAGTGGAATCCAGGTTGACCACGCCTTCTTCCAGGGCAGCAAGCATGGTAGCAGGTTTCATAATAGATCCCGGCTCATAGGCTGAAGATATACCTGAAAGATTCGTTGCACCATCCTCTATCTTGGAAAGATCAGTAATATCGAATGTGGGTGATGACGAACAGGCATATATCTCTCCGGTTGCCGAATCCATTAATATTGCCGATCCACCCGAGCCTTGCACTTCTTTTACACGCACTTCAAGTGCTTCTTCAAGCTTTTGTTGCATGTCGATATCGATAGAAAGCACGATGTCCTGACCGTCCACCACTTCGGCGGTAACGTGTTCGGTTCCCGGAACAGGAACACCTTCCTTACTGTATTCCTGGGTTTTTTGTCCTGGAGTACCACCTAAAATGTCATCGTAGTACAGCTCAAGCCCGGTAATAGCATCACCATCAGCATTCAGCACGCCAATAATCTGGCTTGCCGTAGCACCACAGGGGTACACGCGCTTGGATGTTTTTTCGTAGTCAACGCCTTCAATGCCTAAGTTTTTAATGGCATTCATAGCGTCTTCATCGGCGCCTTTAAACAGGTACACAAAATTGGTGTCCTGTTGAATTTTTTCCTTATATTCCTGCGCCTTGCCCCCGCAGGCATTAGCCAGCGCCGTAGCAAGTTGATCAACCTTGTCGGCGCTTACCACATGGGGATGGCAGAAAATATTATAGGCATCAACGGTTGTGGCAAGAATAGTGCCATTACGGTCATAGATAGTGCCACGACGAGGTTCAATATCAACGGTAACTTCGCGCGACGTACCTCTATCAAGATTGTTTTGCGCGTCAATTACCTGAAGCCACACTAATCGGCAGGCCAATATTACCGCCACCGCCAAAAAAATAAGAAGGATAAAGCCTAGTCGGCCATTAAACATATCCCTGTCAAAGCGATTTGCGGAAAACTGTGAAGCCCTACCACGCGCAGGGCTAGCACCTGCTACCTTTTGCCGACGACGCGAAGATGCGGACCTTTGTCCCTGCACCCGCTGCGAATGAGAACGCCGCGAAGAATGCCTATCGCCCATGAGAACTTATCCTTGAGAAGTGATGCGAGAAACACTTCCCGCAAAGGAAAGATTACCAGCAGAATCAATAGATACCGGATCGACTGAAAGCGTAATAGTTTCGCTGCTTACGCCAGCCTTCATTTTTAGTTTTTCATCAGCTTGTGTGCGAATATTGCTGGGGCTCGAAAGCAAGCTTTCTTGAACTGCAAGCGATTCACCCGTAGTACGAGCATCGGCAATTTGCGTGCGTAAATCACTTGCCTGAGAAGCGGTGCTGTAGGCCGCAGAAGCCAGCCCAACACGAACAAACCCAATGATAAGAAAAACAATCAAACAAGCAATAAGTGCCTTGATGCCTACAATAGCAAAATCTGAAAGAGCTGGATTTGCGGTGTGCTTGCGACCAGGAACAACACGAACCGAAGGAGCTGATGGTGCATAGGGCCTGGCAACTTCGTGATCGTAACGATATGCGGGTGCGCCTGCCATCTGCTCACCTCCTTGGTGTGTTTTAGTAGTTCATGTTGGAGCAAGGCAGCTATAGGTTTTCATCTAAGCGTTGCGCTACTCGAAGTTTTGCACTGCGCGAACGCGGATTTCGTTTTATTTCTTCAGCGGATGGAAGAATTGGTTTTCGCGTAAGAACTTTTAATACCGGCTTGTTTCCGCAAACACAAATAGGCAAATCGGGAGGACAAGTACAACCTGTTGACATTTTCTTGAACAGGTCTTTCACAATGCGATCTTCAAGCGAATGATAGCTAATAACCGCAATGTGGCCTCCGGGAGCCAACCAACGAATGGCAGCTTCCAATCCAGAGCGCAGCACATCAAGTTCGCCATTTACCTCGATACGAAGCGCTTGAAACGTGCGCTTTGCAGGATGACCACCCGCACGCCTTGCCGAAGCAGGAACGGCCGCTTTAATTACCTCGACCAGTTCTTCGCTTGTGGTAAGCGGCTTTTCTTTGCGTGCTTCCACAATAAATTCCGCAATACGGCTTGCCCACTTTTCATCAGAATACTGACGGATGACCCGAGCGAGATCTGCTGCGTTATAGGTGTTGATGATCTCAGCTGCGGTTAAAGTTTGATTACTCGGATCCATCCGCATATCAAGAGGGCCGGTTTCCTTAAAGGAAAAGCCACGAGCAGGTGTATCGATTTGCACCGACGAAACTCCCAAATCGAACAAAATTGCATCGATTGAAGGAATTTGTGCTGCCACTAAAAGTGAATCCAAATCTCCGAAGTTGCCATCAAGCACGTCAATTTCCGGACGAACGTCATCGGGCAGAGCTTCCAGGCGCTCACGCGCCGCTTTGCGGGCCACCGCATCTTGGTCGATGCCTATTAAGTGGCCTGTTCGCCCGATATGTTTTGCAACTTCCAGAGAATGTCCCGCTCCCCCTAACGTGGCATCTACATACGTTTGCCCAGCGGACAGATGCAGTGCTTCTATACATTCAGGAAGCAGAACGGGAATATGCCGATATTCATTTGTCATTGTTCGCGCGCCTTACCCTAGCTCACCAAGGAAGCCACATCGGTGTCTTCCACGAACTGGTTCCAACGCTCCTCATCCCAAATCTCAAAATGATCCGTGTCGCCCACGATAACAACGTCTTTATCAAGCGAAGCGGAATCGCGCTGCTGGGGGGACAGATGAATGCGACCCGAGTTATCCACTTCGCATGGTTTTGCACGCGAATTTAAAACTTTGCGTTGAGCAACCATTTTGCGGTTGCTG
>OCHL01000915.1_pt1 | contig 22538 bp, 19 predicted proteins | sample 1538421 | NCBI WGS metagenome assembly OCHL01 (sample SAMN04571690, study PRJEB22368) | human gut metagenome | biome: human gut; material: stool | host: Homo sapiens | place: Luxembourg | collected 2012-06-01 | reverse complement strand
TATAAAGAAATATCTTAAATTCTTCATGGCTCAAATGAATTTATTCAAACATAGCACCATATCCTGCATACGCATTATTCGGAGTAAACACTCCTGTTGCAAGCTCAAATTCAGCTCCTTCACCACTAAAAATATCTTCTGTTACTGGTACTAATTTTGCATTAGACTGTCCTGAAGGAGTAGTTCCTAAGAAAGGATTGAAATTAATAACTTCACCTTTATTATATTGAATATTATCACTAATCGTATACGCAGAATTAGTTGAACCATCTTGTGCATTTACTAACGTAGCATTTTTACCTGTAGAATAGTTTGTCCAAATTAAATTACTCTGAATTGTTATCGAATTACCAATCTTACCAATAACCAATGATTTAGAATTGGAAATCATATTAATCAAAGTATTATTAGAGATTGTTACTTCTGCATTTAAAGACAGGTTTTCAGCATATACAAATGAAGTATTTACAGCCTTTCCTTCCGTAGAAGAATACAAAGCATTATTTCTTATATATATAGAATTGCAAGAAAAGGCTTTAGTAAAATTAAAGAGACGAGTAGCAGAGAAATCAGTTGAAGACATCTTTATTGAGGAATTCACCAATGCAATATGCGAAAATGTAGAATTTTCTTGTGTTACATTCAAAAGATTTTTAGTTGCAGGAATTTCCAAACTACAATTATCTAAGATAAAATAATCCAAGGTTGCCACGCCAGTAGTTTGTGCGATATAGCCAAAACCAGAAGTTCCTATAAAGTCTATATTTTTTGCAATAAATCCATTTCCAGAATCTTTAAGTGGTAAATAACCTCCTAAAGTAACCACACTTCTCTTCTTCGGATTATCCCCTATTAAAATTGAATTCTTTAACGCTCCCTTTTTAAAGGTAACATTTACACCATCTTTTATAAAGAACAAACCGCCAGCAGTAATTTCTTGATCAGATTCAACCAATGTAGCAGTTTTGAATTTTTCATTATTAATTACTACTATATGATCACCTGTTTCATCTTCAACCTGACCTACTACAACATCATTTCCGGCCTTCCATTCGTCATAATAACTAGTTATAATTTTGGCTGCCACAACTTGAATCTGATCTACAGCCCAACTATTACCTTTATTAACCTGAAGGGTCAGGTCTCTTGTATTATCTGCAGAAGCACGTCCTAAAGTAGAAGCCTCAGTAGAAGCAGCCGGCGCTTTAAGAGTAATAGTTGCTTCATTTGTATCTGCATTAGGTTCACTCAACACAGCAGTCCATCCTGCAGGAGCTGTCACAAAGTAGTTATCACCTTTTACTTTCACTTTCAGTTCAACAATCGTTTCATATCCTACAGTCAACACATTATCTTTAAAGTTTTCAGTCGGGTCTACAATCTCACAAAGTAAATCTGGCACGATTTCCAAAGAGTATTTACTGCCATCTTTGTAAGTGACCGTCATGACATTATCATCAAACGTCACTTCTTTAAAGAACTCATCAACAACGTTTACATCACCTTCTGTAGAAGCCTTTACAGCTCCATCAGGACCTTGCACGCGTTGAGCTCCATTTCCATCTCCAAGATCAACAGTCCAATATCCTCCTGCATCTACATTAAAATGAGGAGTAGGAGCATTATTGCCAACAGCTTTCGCAGTTGTTTTTTGATCGTTGATCACCCAATATCCATCTGCACTGACAGATACAGAAGGGGTAGAAACCGTACCTTGTACGCCCTGTGTAAGAGTCAAAACTTGTCCATCACTCAAAGTCAGCTTATAACCATCTTCAGTCTCCTCATAAGCACTAATGGTCTTATTCCCTTCCACCAGTACTTGCAGCACGTTCATATTTTCATTAATCGCAGTTACTTGAGCCTCCAGACTTTCTACACGATTCTTCAATTCATCTACATCGTTCCTTAAGTCGTCTGTATCACATCCCACCAAAGCAAATACCATCAGCAGGAAAGGTAGCAAAGATTTAAAGTTTTTCATAAGATATTTCATTTTAATTGTTTATTTTACGTTTATTACCATTGTTACTACTTTAGAGTCTTCATGCTTATAATTTGAATTGGTCATCAGGAAGGTAGCCTTGTATGTTCCCACTTCATTATAAGTATATTCATAAGAAGCAAGGCGGTTGGCCATGTTCTTAATGGTTACGCCCTGATCGGGTGAACAAGAATTGACTACAATGTAATCGGATACCAACCATGTATTCTTAAGAGTCACATCCGATACCGTCGTATTTCGTGAAGAAGCATGGATATAGAATTTATCCGAGGTGCTGAGTCCACTGGTATTCCACATTCCGGCCACATCATAACCTACCGTCACCGTAGCATACTGATAGTTTGCTACAATCAGATTATTCTCTGAATCCCACAATGAAGTCTGATATTTTAGATTTTTCAACTGCTCTGAATCAGGATATTCCGGAGAGATATTTACCGCATTGAAGCCAAACTCAGCAGCAGGCACTTCTGTCACGGACCCATCCTTATAGATATTAGTAATTTTCATGTTGGTAAAATTATACCGACCCTGAATATCCGTCAGATCTTGTCCCTTATAAGAAATGGCAAGCGTAATATTCTGTCCCAAATAAGGGGTCATGTCCACTTCATAGTCATGGGTTTGCTGTTTGTTTGTCGGCAATTCATCTACTGGAACCAGTTCATCCCATTGGAATTCCTCTACCATCTTTTTATCTGCCTCAAAATCATTCTTATATAATTCCCCAAAGTTAGTGGAAATATACATGTGCAGTACATTGGCATAAGAAGTCTCATCACCATACCCATAATTGGTATCAATCGTAAATGTCAGTTTTGACGACTTAATCTGAGAAATATCTACCGTTGTACGGTTTCTCAAATCATAACTCTTGCCTTCTTCTCCACTAAAGAAAACGATATTGTCGGGTTCTCCGCTAAAATTGAACACAATCGGTTCTCCTTTTTTCGCGTTCACGGTCACTCCCTCACATACCACGTTCTCATTCGGTGTCACAGTCACTCCTGCTACGGATACATCTTTGTCCAATCCGTCCTGGCAAGAAGAAAAGCCCCACACGAGCAGTCCTAATGAAAGTAATTTATATGTTTTCATTTTATATCCTTTTTTCGTTAAACAGATTACCAACCCGGATTGTTAGTAGTAATAGCCTTGTTGACAGACATTTCCGCATCCGGAATCGGGAAATAGTTATAAGTATCATCCACAGTCAGATAACCCTCTGCATTGTTCAGGGTAGCCTGTTTCCACTCTTCTGTAGTGGCATCCACCGGATACGTACGGCTTCTCAACATTGCACTAGTCAGTTCTCCCCAACGGATAAGGTCGTTTCGACGCGTAAATTCAAAACAGAATTCCATGGCACGTTCTTCCTTGATAGCTTCACGGAACTTGTCCTGAGTTTCTATTCCAGACGGATAAGTCAATCCAGCACGTTCTCTCACTGCTGTCAAACAATCTTTAGCCAACTTTGTAGGACCACCGTTGACCTCGTTCTCAGCTTCGGCCACCATCAGCAATACGTCGGCATAACGCAAAATAGGATAGTTGATGGAAGTAAAATTCTTGTTTTTCTTATCAGCCTCATACTCGCGACGATACTTCGCACACGGACGGCTCAAGTCAACCTTGGTGGGTGCTTTCACAAAATCACCTGCATAAGAATAGGTTCCTCGTCCCCAATTGTTAAAATCATTAAGGATGGTATTCTTCGCTTCCTCGCTAAAGAACTGTCTCTTCTTTACAGCCTTCTTGGTGCCTCCATCTTCATCCAAGTACTTAAATTGTGCCAGATTCCAGTAGAAACGTTCCTTGTCTCCATTCTTTTCATAAAGTTTATAAAGATAAGGAGTGGCAAAGAAGAATTCGTATGAATAACCCGGATCGTCGCTTCCTACTACACTCGATTCATTTGACAGGTCAGGAGCGCCTAATCCTACAATATTACCCCATCTTCCTTCGGCCACAATATCCGTGGTATAATTACCGGCAAATTCAGCTTCCCAAAGACTTTCATTGGCGGTTGTGTTATATTCATTCCCACAAATGTCAATAAAGAAATCCCAATAATTCGGAGCCAGTTCGTGCACATTCAGACCCATTACTTTCTGGCCATATTCACTTGCCTTGGCAAAATAAGTAGTCCGTTCATCTTCTGTCGGCTGACGGTTTTGACGGTGCCATTCACCAGCTCTGAAAAGATAAACTCTTGCCAACATACCCCACGCTGCCGACTTGGATACATGACCCGGCTTAAAGTTCAATTCTGCCGCAGTCAAGAGTCCTCCGTTCTGTTCGTCAGACACTTCAGACATTTCACTGATAATAAAATCATAAATGATCTGACGATTGGTACAAGAAATATCCAATCCAGTCACTTTATCCGTAGATTCTGTTCTAAAAGGAACATCCCCCCAGTTCTGTACCAGATTGAAATAATAAAAAGCACGAAGGAAGCGAGCTTCTGCAATATATTGTGCTTTCACTGTCGCATCCATATCCTGAACCTTGTCTATATTTTCCAGGAACATGTTCGCACGATTGATTCCAGAATACAGAGTGTACCAGAAGCCGGTTACTGCCGCATCACTTGACAATGCATAGACACAAACCAATCCTTTTGTGGCCGGTGTACGTGCACTAGCTCCTCCGTAAGTTTCCAGGTCATCTCCACCTTCAAGATAAATGTAGTTCTCGCCATAGAAGGAAGCCTGCCCCAGTATGGCATAAATACCTGTGAGGAAAGAACTAGCTTCATCCGCCGTATTAAAGTAAGTCTCCGGTGTCAATTCCATAGGTTCTTTTTCCAAGAAATTACACGAAGTCATCATTCCCCCTAACAAGAGTGCATATAAAGTATTTTTAAGTAATTTCATATTATGTCTTTTTTTAAGTAACGTAATCTATCAGAATCCCAGATTTACACCAAAGCTAACCGTATAAGCTCTCGGATAAGACGAGAAGTCAAGTCCAGGAGTCAACGCACTGTTACGGACAGATACTTCAGGGTCATATCCTGAATAGCTTGTCCATGTCCACAAATTCTGCGCAGCCAGATACAAACGCACGTTGCTCAAATGTGCTTTCGCAATCATCGCTTTCGGGAAAGTATATCCCAAAGTGACAGTCTTCAAACGGAGGAAAGAACCATCCTCGATTACTCTGGAAGAGAACACTCTGTTTGAGCTGGATTGTGTGGCAGCCGGAATATCACTGTCCGGATTCTCCGGAGTCCAACGGTCTGCATAACTTGCATACTGATTCAACTCACGCTGCATGTTATTGGAACTTTCAAAGAACAAACGGTTGGCATTCAAGATGTCGTTACCGTAAGACCACTGGAAGAACACGCTCAAGTCAAAGCCTTTGTAAGTAAAGCTGTTGGTAAAACCACCGGTATGGATTGGCAGACCACGACCGATAATCGTACGGTCGTTGGAATCGATGATACCGTCACCGTTCAAGTCTTTATACTTAGGCATACCCGGCTGTGTGTTCGCTTCAGTAGAGAAATAAGGAACTCCAGCCTTCAACGTATAGCTGTTACCTGATTGAATGAAATCATCGTATTTATAGGTACCTTCATAAAGATAACCATACATCATACCCATCGGTTTGCCTACCATGGCAATGTAACTAGGCTGTGAGTTATAGTTCTGGTCGAAAGTGGCAGCTGTAAGCAAGCTCAACTGGTTCTCGGCCAATTCCAACACCTTGTTCCGGTTGAATGAAATGTTAAAGTCAGTAGTCCAAGTGAAATCTTTTGTCTGGACATTCACTGTACTTAAGCTCAATTCCAAACCGTCATTGCGTACCTTACCGATATTTTTGGTCGCACTGTAGAAACCGGAACTCAAAGGAATGGATGCATCCAGCAGCAAATCACGAGTAGTCTTGCGATAAATATCTGCCGTAATGTTCACTCTTTCCTTAAAGAGACTCAAGTCAAGACCCACGTTCCACTGTTCGGTAGTTTCCCATTTCAAGTCATTGTTAGCAAGTGAAGTAGGAACTACACCCACATTGGTGTTGTCGTTGTCAAACGGATAAGCTCCACTCGGTACACTACCGTTAGAAATATAGTCACCAGTTCTGCTCTTCAGCACCTCAAGCAACGCGTAATAATCGTATTCACCAATTCGGTTGTTACCAGTCAAACCCCAGCTTACACGAAGTTTACCAGAATCCAGTACCTTTGACAACGGCTTCATGAAATCTTCTTCCATAAAGTTCCAGGCCAAAGAACCTGAAGGGAAGTAACCGTAACGGTTCTTCTTACTGAATTTTGAAGAACCATCGGCACGGAACGATGCCGTAGCATAGTATTTTGATTTGTAGTTATAATTCAAACGAGCCAGATAAGACATCATAGACCAAGAACTCTTCAAAGAAGAGGAAGCGGCCAATGTACCATCCGACAAACCAGCCATACCCAGTGATTCATTCGGAATATGAGTGGCCTTCAGTGAATAATATTCATAATCAGAATTCTGGAAAGTGACACCCACCAATGCATTGAAGAAATGCTTGTTCTTGATATTGGTCTGATAAGTCAACGTGTTTTCGTTCAACCAGGTCAAACGTTCGTTACGGATAATCTGACCATTTACTTTATCCGTAGATGTCGGACCACCATAACGGGTCTTGGAGTTATTGAACTGGTCATTCTTACGCGCATCGTAGGTATAACCACCTGAGATTTTCAATTTCAAACCTTTAAGGATGTCGTATGCTACGTAACCGTTCAACTGCAAGTTGTTAATGTAATATTTTCTATATTCTTCCTTCAATGAACGAATCGGGTTGAAACGATAGTCATTGGTACTGTCAATCGCGTCATCCATCACATCATTCAACAAAGATTCCATTGATTTATTCGGATAGGTGATAGGACGATAACCCCACACACTGAAGAACAAGTTGTTCATACCACTATAAGAAGTTTCAGACGGAGTACTTCCGGTCTGTACACTACGAGAGTAATTCGCAGTAAGACTTACATCCAACTTATCCCGACGAATAGCTGTATTCAAACGTCCCTGAAATCTTTCATATCCAGAATTCAGCAAGATACCGTCCTGATCATAATAAGACAATGAAGCATTGTAACGCACACCTTCCGTACCACCGTTGATGCGGACGTTGTGGTTCTGCTGCCAGGCTGTACGCATAATTTCATCCTGCCAGTTATATTGGAAAATATTACGGTAATCGTCCAGCGACCAATCTTTCCCATCGTAGGACATCAAATAACCACCACTGGAGTTTGCGGCAGCCTGCGGATACATTTCAGTCTGCAGTTTCACGAATTCGTAGGCATTCATCATCGGAATCTTACGAGTTACATTCTGCATGGTCACACTACCATCGTAGGTAATCTGTGCTTTACCAATCTTACCTTTCTTAGTAGTAATGATAACGACACCGTTCGCACCACGGGCACCATAGATAGCCGTAGCTGAGGCATCCTTCAAAATATCCAACGATTCAATATCCGAAGGGTTGATGGTGCTGGCAATAGCCGCATCTTCTACTGGGAAACCATCAATCACATAAAGCGGAGAGTTATCCTGTGTCAACGAGTTGTTACCACGAATCACAATGTTCATGGTTCCACCTGGGGTACCTTCACTGGAAGATACATTCACACCGGCAATACGTCCACCTAAAGTCTGGTCGAACGAACCAACCGGAGTATTCAGCAATTCATTCATATCTGCCTTAGCTACGGAACCGGTCAAGTCTTTCTTTCTTACTTCCTGGTAACCTACTACTACTACTTCATCCAATACCTTCGTATCTTCTTCCAATACGATAGACATCGGTTTAGAGGTATCCACCTGCAGTTCTTTTGTGGCATAGCCAATAAAAGAGACCACAATAACGGATTTTTTGTTGGGTACTCCCAATGAGAACTTACCATCAATATCAGTAATAGTTCCCTGAGTAGTCCCTTTCACTTGGATACTGGCACCAATAACGCTTTCGCCCGTCTGGTCAACCACAGTACCCCTCACGAGTACCTGGGCCATAGCCACAGTTACAGAGAACAAGACGAACAACATCATGCTCAATCCCCTTCTCCACAGAATAGTTCGGAATTCGGTTTGCATACAAGAATTTAGATTAAATTTAGATTTTAAAGTTTTCGTCACAAATGTACCGTTTAATTATAGAAAGAGGTGACAAAATAGTTCATTTAAGGGTGCAAAAATATTCATTACCTAAAATACGCTCCAAAAAGCAAATTCATAACCAAATGATTCACAATGATATACAAAATACAATATGATAAAGAACATCTATTAAACGCCACTAATTTCACCCTTCAAAAAACGCTTCGACGTTTAGTCCAAAACGCAAGTACGTTTTAGTTAAAACGCAAGTGCGTTTGACTTCAAACACAAGGACGTTTTAATCCAAACGCACTTGCGTTTTCAAAAGATACCAAAAATCATCTTTTTTTCCTCTTTTAAAAGAGGAAATACGTATTCGGAATCGTTTTTCTGTTTCTATTATTTGCAGAGTTTTCAAATTAGCCCTATCTTCGCATGATAAAAACATTCAACTTTTTATGACCCGGATGAACAGAATAAAGAAACTAAAAAAAATCCGCCTCCACCATGAAGGAACCCACATCCTGATTACCAGTGCAGTCCTGCTGCTGCTTATCAACGCGGCTTTATACTGGGGGATAGAGTGCCGGATACCTTTTTATATCGTGGCAGCCGTAAGTGTCGTAGTCTACTTGCTGATGGTCAATTTCTTCCGCTGCCCGATTCGGTTGTTCAAAGGAGACACGGAGAAAACCGTGGTAGCTCCGGCAGACGGACGCATAGTCGTGATAGAGGAAGTGGACGAGCATGAATATTTCCACGACCGGCGGCTGATGATTTCCATCTTTATGGACATCACCAATGTACATGCCAACTGGTATCCTGTAGACGGAGTGGTAAAACATGTAGACCATCACAACGGACGGTTCATGAAGGCCTGGCTTCCCAAAGCCAGTACGGAAAACGAGCGTTCCATGGTGGTAATTGAAACGCCTGAGGGTCATACGGTTATGGCACGGCAGATTGCAGGTGCGGTGGCAAGACGCATTGTAACATACGCCGTACCGGGTGAAGACTGTTACATTGACGAACACATGGGATTCATTAAATTTGGTTCGCGAGTGGATGTGTACCTGCCGTTAGGTACGGAAGTTTGCGTCAGCATGGGGCAAAAGACAACTGGTAACGAAACGGTAATTGCCCGCTTGCCTTAATCCTGAAATACAATATTTACACCTTATTATATTTATACCTTTTATATATAGGATATGGTTAATGTGATAACCCGGAATATTCCCAATACGATTACGAGCTGCAACTTGTTTTGCGGATGCATAGCCAGCTACATGGCTTTTCATGGCAACTATGAACTGGCCTTGCTTTTTATCGTGCTGGGGGCTACGTTCGACTTCTTCGACGGAATGACCGCCCGCCTGCTGCACGTATCTTCGCCCATAGGAAAGGAACTGGATTCGCTGGCCGACGACATCACGTTCGGACTGGCACCGGCTGCCATTGCCTTTTCCTTGTTCAAAGAGGTACATTACCCGGATTTTCTTCTGCCGTTGTCAGGAATCATGCCCTATACGGCTTTCCTGATAGCAGTCTTCTCTGCCCTGCGACTGGCCAAGTTTAACCTGGATGAACGGCAGACCTCTTCCTTTATCGGAATGCCTACTCCGGCTAACGCATTATTCTGGGGCTCACTGACCGTAGGTGCACACAGTTTTTTGGTGTCCGACCATTTCAACGCTTTATACTTGTTCATCTTAGTAGTAGTCATGTCACTGCTGCTGGTGGCAGAACTCCCGATGTTCTCTCTGAAGTTCAAGGACCTGTCATGGGGACATAACAAGATAAGCTATATATTCTTGATTGTCAGCATTCCTCTGTTAATCATCTTCCAACTGAGCGGATTTGCAGCTGTCATTGTCTGGTATATCATTCTGTCATTACTGACATATAAGAAATAGCTTAGAAATCGTATGGCACATTTTTTGCATATATCACATTAAAAACAAAAGACAATGTTCCATATTTTAGGCTTTCTATTTTTTATCATACTGGTTGTTCTGGTGATTGGATTGCTCATTCTTTCCAAAGTCGTCAGTCTGGTATTCGGATTCAAGCGTCGTATGCAAGGTAAGAATTCGGGTCAGAGAACAACTTACTCTTCTCAAAATTATCAGTCGAACCCTCGTCAGGAAGAGACAACAGATTCTTACTCCACACAAGGAGATGTGCCTGTGCGTCAACGCAAAAAGATTTTCGATAAAGACGAAGGGGAATACGTGGAATTCGAAGAAATCAACTAAGAATTCTTATCTTTTCTTCCGGAAGAAAGCTTTCATCAGTCCGGCACATTCGTCGGCCAGCACTCCTTTCACGACCACGGTCTTCGGATGCAGGGCTTGAGGTGCATAACGCTGATAGCCTCTTTTCTCGTCTTCTGCACCGAAAACGAGCCGACCGACCTGTGACCAGGCAATGGCACCGGCACACATCACACAAGGCTCCACTGTAACGTAGAGCGTACAGTCAGCCAAATATTTTGCTCCTAACGAATTGGCAGCGGCAGTAAGTGCCTGCATCTCGGCATGGGCTGTCACATCGTGCAGTGTTTCGGTCAGGTTATGCGCACGTGCCAGAATACGGTCACGACAGACCACCACGGCTCCCACCGGAACCTCTCCTCTTTCTGCTGCCCGTGCGGCCTCAGCCAGCGCCTGTTTCATGTAAAAAGAATCGTCTGCCATAACTTATCTGCGCATATCGTGTTCCTTGAAAAGAGTAGGATAATCATCTTCCATATTCTGATGGATAAAAGCCAAAACGGTCTCACGAAGCCAGCGTGCCTTGTTGGTTATCTGGTATTTTTTCAGATAACGGTCTACAATTCGCACCTCTTCTTCGCTCATCAGACAAACCATCCGCTGGCGGCGGGGAGGATTACTGACTGGTACTTTTTTTCTTTTTTTTCCGCTATTTACCATCTTCGGTGCAAAATTAGCGTATTCTGTTAAAATGGAAGCATAAAAATGCGTATTTTTGCGAAAAAGCGGAAAAATGGCATCACATAATGAACTGGGAAAAGAAGGAGAAAATGCGGCCGTGAAGTACCTGCTGGAAAAAGGATATGAAATCAGGCACCGAAACTGGCACTCCGGACACCGCGACCTGGACATCGTGGCACAAAAAGACGGCGAACTGGTCATTGTGGAGGTAAAGACGCGAAGCGATGCCTGTTTCGGACAGCCGGAGGATGCGGTGGACAGGCGTAAGATAAGAAGCATTGTGGCCTCGACGGATGCGTACGTCCGAAAGTTTGCCATTGACCTTCCGGTTCGCTTTGATATTATCACGGTAGTAGGAAACCGCCCTTCCTTCCACATAGAACACATTGAGGACGCCTTTTTCCCGCCCGTGTGGAACTAACTTTGAAACAGAAAAGAACAATGACATATCCTGAACCTATTGTATTGGCAGAAACGACTTCTACCAACACGTATCTGGCGGCACTCTGCCAGAAAGAAGCGTGTGCGGAACTGACCAGCGTGTATTCATCTTTCCAGTCGGCAGGACGCGGCCAGCGCGGCAACAGCTGGGAGTCGGAAGCCGGAAAGAACCTGCTCTTCAGTTTTGTAGTTTATCCGGAGTTTCTGGAGGCACACCGTCAGTTCTACCTTTCACAGGTGACTGCCTTGGCACTGCATGATGTATTGTCCTCTTACACGGAAGGCATTTCCATCAAATGGCCGAACGATATTTACTGGAAAGACAAAAAGATTTGTGGCACACTGATTGAGAATGACCTGACAGGCATCCATATCAGCCGTTCTATTTCGGGTACGGGCGTAAACCTGAACCAGGAACGTTTCCTCAGCGATGCACCTAATCCGGTATCATTATGCCAGATTACGGGCAACCAATATAACCCGCGGGAGATACTGGAACAGATTATGGAAAAAGTGACGGAGTACTATCAACTTCTGAAAGAGAATCGGACAGAGGTGCTGGAAACACACTACAAGGAGGCGCTTTACCGAAAAAAAGGATTACATCTGTTCCGCGATAAAGACGGGGACTTCCGGGCACGCATTGCCGACATTGAACCGAACGGACGACTGATACTGGAAGACGAGGACGGACAGACAAGGGAGTATTTATTTAAGGAAGTAGAATACATCTTATGACACGTACTGACCGACAGATTCTTCACATCGCCCTTCCTTCCATCGTTTCCAATATCACAGTTCCCCTGTTAGGTCTGATTGACGTCAGCATTGTAGGGCACTTGGGAGCTGCATCTTACATCGGTGCCATTGCAGTGGGAGGCATGCTGTTCAATATGATTTACTGGTTGTTCGGTTTCCTCCGCATGGGAACCGGAGGATTGACCGCACAGGCCTACGGCAGACATGACCTGCAGGAAGTGACGCGCATCCTGCTTCGTTCACTGAGCATCAGTCTGTTACTGGCGCTGGCCTTGCTGTTACTGCAATATCCGATACGAAATATCGCATTTATGTGCATGGACACCAGTGAGGAAGTCCGGCAATTAGCTACATTGTATTTCCACATCTGTATCTGGGGGGCACCGGCCACTTTAGGCCTCTATGGCTTCACGGGGTGGTACATCGGCATGCAGAATTCCCGCTTTCCGATGTTCATCGCCATCACCCAGAACATTGTCAATATTGCGGCCAGCCTGTTCTTTGTATTCGTACTGAAGATGAAGGTAGAAGGCGTGGCATTGGGCACGCTCGTGGCACAATATGCCGGACTGGGTATGGCCTGTCTGCTCTGGCTGGCTTATTACCGTCCACTCCGGAAATACCTTCTCCAGAAAGCCCTGTTCGACCGTACGGAAATGAAGCGTTTCTTCCAGGTAAACCGGGATATTTTTATCCGCACGCTCTGCCTGATTGCAGTTACCGTCTTCTTCACTTCCACTGGTGCGGCCTACGGGGATGTGGTATTGGCCGTAAATGCCCTGCTGATGCAGCTATTCACCCTCTTTTCTTATTTCATGGATGGATTTGCCTACGCAGGAGAGGCGTTGACCGGAAAATACATCGGGGCTAAAGACGACCAGTCGCTGAGACTGACCATACGACACCTTTTTAAGTGGGGAATCGCCTTGTCACTGCTGTTCACGTTACTCTACGGAGCGGGAGGAAAAAGTTTTCTCGGCTTGCTCACCAACGACATTTCTGTCATTTCGGCTTCTGAGGAATATATCTATTGGGTACTGGCCATTCCGCTGGCAGGATTCTCGGCCTTTCTGCTCGATGGAATCTGTATCGGTGCTACAGCCACCCATTTGATGCTCCGTTCCATGCTGGTAGCCTCGGCCAGCTTCTTTCTGCTCTATTATGGATTGCATGACACATTAGGAAATCATGCGTTATGGATGGCTTTTATTGTGTACCTGGCATTACGAGGTGTTGTGCTAGGAGGAATACTCTACCGGATGCCACACACCAACCTCAACTGACAGGCATAGTTTTAACGACAAGCCTCAGGATATATGCAAATTATTACTAACTTTGTAGCAATCTAAAAACAAATACGATTATGGCAAAATTCAAACGCATCCTGTTAAAACTCAGCGGCGAAAGCTTGATGGGAGAAAAGAAATACGGTATTGACGAAAAACGTCTGGGCGAATATGCACAGCAAATCAAGGAAATCCACGACATGGGGGTACAGATCGGTATCGTGATTGGTGGCGGTAACATCTTCCGCGGACTGTCTGGAGCCGGAAAAGGTTTCGACCGTGTGAAAGGTGACCAGATGGGTATGCTGGCTACGGTTATCAACAGCCTGGGATTAAGTTCTGCCTTGGTAGCAGCCGGTGTAAAAGCCCGCGTACTGACAGCCATCCGCATGGAACCCATCGGTGAGTTTTACACCAAATGGAAAGCCATTGAAGCCATGGAAAACGGAGAAGTAGTGATTATGTCGGCCGGAACAGGTAATCCGTTCTTTACTACAGACACTGGTTCTTCATTGAGAGGTATTGAAATTGAAGCCGACGTGATGCTGAAGGGTACGCGTGTGGACGGTATCTATACGGCCGACCCGGAAAAAGACCCGACTGCCACCAAGTTCGATGACATCACTTACGATGAAGTACTGGCAAGAGGGCTGAAAGTAATGGACCTGACCGCTACTTGTATGTGTAAGGAAAACAACCTGCCGATTATTGTATTCGACATGGATACAGTGGGCAACCTGAAAAAGGTAATGTCTGGCGAAAACATCGGTACACTGGTACACAACTGATTATTCATTTGAATCAAAAAATATACGGCAAGACTGGAAACGCATCCTGGTCTTGCCGTTTTTGTTTATTCACGTGTCAGTTCGTAACGGTGAAGTTCTGCATTTTTCATCAGTGGAACCGTAGGCAGTTCCTCCAGCGGGACGCCTGTAATACGGGCTTCCAGGCAACGGTTGATTTGTCCGTGTGCCACTACCAACACACGCTTTCCGTCATAATGCTGCCACAAATTGTCCAAGAAAGCACCGGCCCGGTCGTACATCATCTGGCGAGTTTCCACTCCAGCAGGAGGATTGCTTAAATCGACACTCCCCACAGACAGCCCGGTCCAAGGCCCCCAGTCTATTTCTCGTAGCAACGTAGTCTGCTGCCAAGGAAGCTGCCGGCTCCCAACAGCCAGTTGCACGGTATCCACCACCCGTTGCAAATCACTGCTGACCACTGCATCCAGTGCAATATCCCGCAGGTACTCTCCTAATTCCATCGCCTGCTTTTTCCCTTCTTCTGTCAATGTACCGGGCAAGTGCCCCTGAAAAATACGGCTCAGGTTTTCCACCGTCTGCCCGTGGCGCGCCAAATAAAGTGTAATCATACAACCGTGCTGTTTTATAGTGATAAAACAAAGATAAGAAGTTTTTCAGGATATTTCCGAAACCGGAAGACACAAACTTATTTTCAGAAGTATTGCAAGGAAATAAAAAATAGCTTATTTTTGTTCACATAAATACTTATCAACGAATATAAAACCTATAAATGCAAGAAATATATGGCAGATTCTAAAACAATTATCAGCGAAGCTGAAGAGAAAATGGATATGGCAGTCATGTACCTGGATGAGGCACTAGCTCACATCCGTGCCGGAAAGGCTGACGTACGTTTGTTGGACGGTATCCGCGTAGATTCTTACGGAAGCATGGTGCCCATCAATAACGTAGCAGCAGTAACTACTCCTGATGCGCGCAGCATCGCCATCAAGCCGTGGGACAAGAGCATGTTTCGCGTAATTGAAAAGGCTATCATCGACTCTGAACTGGGTATCATGCCGGAAAACAACGGTGAAATCATCCGTATCGGTATCCCGCCGTTGACAGAGGAACGCCGTAAACAGTTGAGCAAGCAGTGCAAGGGTGAAGGTGAAACTGCAAAAGTAAGTGTGCGCAACGCACGCCGCGATGCCATCGACGCTCTGAAAAAGGCTGTGAAAGATGGTATGCCGGAAGATGAGCAGAAGAACTCGGAAGCCAAACTGCAGAAAGTACACGACAAGTACATCAAGCAGATTGACGACATGCTGGCTGCCAAGGACAAAGAAATCATGACAGTATAATCTTATTCACCATACACGAGGAGAGAGGAGTCCTTATGGTCTCTTCCCTCCTCTTTTTAATTTTGCACATATTCATTTTGGAAAAAGGTCTGGTCATTAAAAATACGGGAAGCTGGTACCTGGTCAAGACGGACGAGGGAAAGCTGATTGAATGTAAGATAAAAGGAAATTTCCGCCTGAAAGGAATACGCAGCACGAACCCCATTGCGGTGGGCGACCGTGTACAAATCAATGTCAATGCGGAGGGAACCGCATTCATTACAGAAATTGAAGACCGGAAAAATTACATCATCCGCCGTTCTTCCAATCTTTCCAAACAGTCACACATCATTGCTGCCAATCTGGACCAGTGTATGCTGGTGGTTACAGTGAACTATCCGGAGACTTCGACAGTCTTCATCGACCGCTTTCTGGCCTCAGCAGAAGCCTATCGTGTGCCAGTCTGCCTGGTTTTCAACAAGGTAGATTGCTATACGGAAGAAGAACTGCATTACCTGGATGGCTTGACAAACTTATACACGCACATCGGCTACCCGTGTTACCGGATTTCGGCCTTGGACGGTACGGGAGTAGACGAAATCAAACAGGCATTAGAAGGAAAAGTAACCTTATTTTCCGGCCACTCCGGTGTGGGAAAATCCACCCTTATCAATGCCATCCTACCCGAACAGAATGTCAAGACGGGAGAAATCTCCACCGCACATAACAAAGGTATGCACACCACCACATTCTCAGAAATGTTTCCGGTGGCAGGCGACGGCTACATCATTGACACACCGGGTATCAAGGGATTTGGCACGTTCGACATGAAAGACGAAGAGGTGGGACACTATTTCAAGGAAATCTTTGAATTCTCTGCCCAATGCAAATATGGCAACTGTACCCACCGCCATGAACCGGGATGTGCCGTACGGGAAGCCGTAGAAAATCACTACATCAGTGAATCAAGGTATGCTTCTTACCTGAATATCTTAGAAGATAAAGAAGAAGGAAAATACCGTTCCGCATACTAATATGCCACTAAAATACACAGCCCCGCTCTGACGCCAACGACTGTCAAAGCGGGGCTATTTTTTTATAATAAAGAATGGTATCAGAAACGTCCTCCTCCCAAAGAACGGTAAAGAAGGGTATGAAGCTGACAATAAGCCACATTCAAGTCGATACGTTCCAGCTCGCAGTCCAGATAACGTTCATCGGCTGACAACACATCCAGATAACCCACAAAACCGGTACGGAACAATTCGTTCGCATTCTCAATGGAACGGCGATGCACACGACTTTCTTTGGCTTTCAACAATTTACGTTCGTCCATCCGTTCAGATGCCTCCAGCAAATCGGCTACTTCCTGATAAGACTTCAACGCCACCCGGTGATATTCCAGCAATGCCATACGCTGACGTGCTTTCGATTCATTCCACAAAGCCCTGATTTCATGGCGTTTGAATAAAGGAGCACTGATACCTGCTGCTAAGTCGTAGACCAAAGAGGCCGGTGAGACAAACCATTTGCTCAAATCAAAGGCATTGAATCCGGCTCCTCCCCCGATAAGCAAGGAAGGGAAGAAAGTCTTACGGGCTGCAGAAGCATCGGCCTTACAAGCCAACAGTTCCAGTTCGGCCGCTTTCACATCCGGACGGTTGCACAGCAACTGGGCCGGTATACCGGAAGCAGCGGGGAACTGCGATGCAGAAATTTCCTCAAAAGTGGAACGTTTGATTTCAAAAGGCAGCTTTCCCAGCAACAATGCCAGTGCGCGTTCTGCTTCTGCAATCTGCTGACGCGTGTCGAGAAGCATCTCTTCCAGCTTCAGTCCACGCGACTGGAACTGGTCGACTGACAAACGGGAAACTTCACCTTCCTTCATCAGCTCATTGGTCAGTTCATAAGCTTCCTGTGCCTTCTGGATTTCTTCTTTCAGAATGACACATTTCTTATCCAGTCCTACCAAGTGATAATACTGTACGGCCACTTCGGAAACCAACATGGCTTGTGCCAAGCGTGCAGCCTCCACTGAGTTCATCCAGCGAAGCGCTGCTGCACGCTTTTTATCCGTCAGTTTTCCCCATACATCGGCTTCCCATTGAAAGCTCACTCCTAAATTCAGGTTTTTATAAGGATCAGGGATATGCTTGTCTTTTGCCAAATCGGGGGTATTGGTCGTACTATTTCCTACCCCATCCATGGTGTATTCACCAAAACGCTGTACACCGGCACTCAAGCCTAAAGATACTTCAGGCAGCAAAGCGCCCCGGCCCACCCGTAATTGTTCACGGGCAAGCGACACCCTCTCCAAGGTTTGCAGGAAGCTATGATTTCTTACCAGTGCCGTATCAATATATGCCTTTAAATAGGTATCCGGAAAGAATTCTTTCCATGACAAGTTGGCCATACTCAGCGTGTCCGAGGTTCCCCCGACAAAAGTCTCGGGCAGAGCCACCTTCTCTTCTGAAAGGAGAGAAGGCGACTTACAGCCACTCGACAACAGTATAACAACGGCAATTGCGATATAATTTCGTAAACTATTAGTCTTCATCTTCATCATATTTTTTATCGGTCTTTAAACGAGACGACCAGGTTTCAAACAAGATATACAAACCGGGGACAAGGAAGATTCCTACAAAGGTTCCAATAAACATACCTCCGGCAGCGGCTGTACCGATGGAACGGTTTCCTAACGCACCTGCTCCGGTAGCTACCAGCAACGGTATCAATCCGCAGATAAAGGCAAACGAAGTCATCAAGATAGGACGCAGACGGCTTACCGCTCCCTTTACTGCGGCCTCCATGACTGAAAGTCCACTCTGACGATATTGGTTGGCCATCTCAATAATCAAAATCGCGTTCTTACCCAACAAACCAATCAGCATGACCAGAGCCACCTGTGCATAAATATTGTTCTCAAGTCCGGCCAGTTGCAGGAAGAAATAAGAACCGAAGATTCCCGCAGGCAAGGAAAGGATGACAGGGAAAGGCAACAGCAGACTTTCGTATTGTGCCGCCAACAGCAGATACACGAACAACAGACAGATTCCGAAAATCAATATGGTCTGTCCGCCCGAATCCTTTTCCTCACGGGTAATACCCGACCATTCCACATCGTAACCACGAGGAAGCACTTCCTTGCTGATTTCTTCTACGGCCTGTATCACCTCACCCGAACTGATTCCTCCTTCTCCTTCACCTGTAATCAGGGCAGATGTAAACATGTTGTAACGGGTAATCTGGCTGGGGCCGAACACACGGTCCATGGTCATGAAGTTTGAATAAGGTACCACGTTGCCGTCATTATTCTTCGCATACAAGCGATACAAATCCTCCGGATTCATACGATACTCCGGTGAAGCCTGAATCATCACCTTATACATCTGTCCGAAACGGATAAAGTTGGACGAATAGAAACTTCCGATATAAGCCTGGAGGGTTTCCATGGCCTTATCCAAGTCTACACCTAACTTGGCGGCTTTTGCCAAATCCACTTTCAACAAATACTGCGGGAAGTTCGGATTAAAACCAGACGTAACTCCCTGAAGACGCGGGTCGGCGTTCAACTTCTCCACCAATGTATTGGCCACTTCCGCAAAATCATGAAAATCGCCTGCCGTCTTATCCTGCAAACGAAGCTCAAAACCACTGGCATTACCGAAACCGGGCACGGAAGGTGGCAAGAAGAACTGTATGTCGGCGTCTTTGATATGAGAAGTACGCTCCTTATACAGCTGCATCAGTTCCTCTACTCCCTTATCACGCTCATTCCAAGCTTTCAGGTTGATCATACCCATACCATAGCTGGCTCCTTCTGTCTCCGTCATCAAACTGTAGCCGGCCAGTGTAGAGATGCTTTCAATCTCGTCAAAAGGCAGCAAGGCAGCCTGAATCTGATTCAGCACCTTTTCGCTTCGTTCCACCGTCGCTCCCGGAGGGGCATCCACATTCACATAAATCATACCCTGGTCTTCATTCGGAATAAATCCGGTAGGAAGTACCAAATTGATGCCATACGTAGCCAGGAAGAACAATACTAACGTAGCGTAAGTAAAAGATTTCCGTCCTAAATACTTGTGCAATCCTAACTGATAGCTGCGTTCAAAGCGGTCGTAACGACGGTTGAACACCACAAAGAACTTGCGGAGCCAGGTAGCTTTCTTGCGTCCGTGACCTGCCGGTCGGAGCAGCAAGGCACAAAGTGCAGGCGAAAGCGTAAGCGCATTGATACCCGAAATCACGATAGCCACAGCTAGGGTCAAAGAGAACTGACGGTAGAAAATACCCACCGTACCTTCCATGAAGCCCACCGGCACGAATACCGCCGACATGACCAGCGTAATGGCAATGATGGCTCCACCAATTTCTTTAATAGCCGCCACAGATGCCTTATAAGGGCTCAACTTTTCTTCGTGCATCTTGACATGAACAGCCTCGACCACCACAATCGCATTATCGACCACAATACCAATGGCCAGTACCAGTGCAAACAAGGTCAGCATGTTAATGGAGAAACCTAACATCTGCATGAAGAAGAAGGTTCCAATCAAGGAAACCGGTACGGCAATGGCCGGAATCAGCGTAGAACGTAAATCCTGCAAGAAAAGATACACTACGACAAATACTAACAAGAAAGCCTCCAACAAGGTCTTCAACACAGAAGTAATGGAAGCATCGAGGAAACGGGATACGTCGTATGCAATGTTATAGTCCATGCCGGGAGCAAAACTGCTCTCCTTGATTTCCTCCATGCGCTGCTTGATGTTTTCAATGACTTCACGCGCATTGGAGCCCGGGCGCTGCTTAATCATAATAGAGGCAGAAGGACGCCCGTCGGTCATGGACACCATGTTATAGTCTTCTGAGTCAAACTCGATGGTAGCCACATCCCTCAGACGCAGCAATGAACCGTCGGGGAGGGCCTTGAGCACAATCTCTCCATACTCTTCGGGGGTACTGAACTTTCCGGTGTACTGTAATACGTACTGCAACTGCTGGGGCAATTTATCGGAACTGATACCAGTCTTTCCGGGAGCCGCCTCAATGTTCTGCCGACGTATAGCATCTGTCACATCCTGTGGCACCAGGTTATAGGCTGCCATACGAGCCGGATTCATCCATACACGCATGGCATAGTCACGGCTTCCCATGATTTCTACCAGCCCCACTCCGTCAATACGTTTCAACTCACGAAGCACATTGATGTCAGCAAAGTTATACACAAACTTCTCCGTATGCGTGGTATCCGTACTGAACACATTCAAGTACATCAACATACTGTTCACTTCTTTCTCTGTCACCACGCCGGCACGGATTACCTCTTCGGGCAATTCATCCAATACGGTGGTCACACGGTTCTGTACGTTTACTGCAGCTACATCCGGGTCGGTTCCTACCTTGAAATAAACGGTTGTGAGCGACATACCGTCATTCGTACATACCGTGGTCATATAGGTCATACCCGGCACGCCATTGATGGCACGCTCCAGCGGAGTAGCTACCGTCTTCGCCATCACATCGGCACTGGCTCCTGTATAACGGGTTGTCACCGTTACCGAAGGAGGTACAATATCCGGGAACTGCGTAATAGGCAATGATACCAATGCCAGTCCTCCCAAACAAACGATGATGACAGAGATAACTGCCGAAAGAATCGGGCGACGAATAAATAACTTAAACATAGGCCCTTATCTTTGCAACATGTTCAACTTCAATTCCTTTCTCACGTCTTCAAACGGAATGGTATCTGCCTTAATCTGCATACCGTCCTTCACCAACTGTACGCCCTCGTACACAATTGTCGTACCCGCCGGGAAATCCTGCGTCACATAATAGTTCTGGAAACGCTCAATCGGATTAAAGCTGCGCACCTCTACCTTTCCTTCTTCATTAAACAAATACACATACGTAAAGTCCTGAATTTCAAAGGTAGATTTCTGAGGAATCATGTACACATCCTCCATGTGAGTCATCATACGTACCTTTCCGGTTACTCCATGCTTCAACAATCCGTCAGGATTCGGGAAGCGTACACGGAATGCAATAGAACCGGTTCCCCGTTCAAAGTCTCCTTCCACGGTTTCCTGCTTTCCTTTATGTGAATATACCGACCCATCCGGCAAAATCAGTTCCACGTTATCCAGCTGCTGCAGGTTTTCTCCGCTCAACTGCGCACGCTTCAGACGCAAGTATTCGCTTTCATTCACTTTGTAATAGGCAAAGATTTCCGAAATATCACTCACTGTAGTCAACAGACTTTCCGGGTTCACCAGACTTCCCACTTTATAAGGTATACGGTCTACATAGCCGGTAAAAGGAGCGGTAATCGTGGTGTAACTATATTCCATCTGCGCCCGTTGCATCTCTGCGCGCGCCTGCTCTACTTTCATTCGAGCCACTTCCCGTTCACGTTTCACCTGGTCCAGACGAATCGGTGAAATAATCTGTTTGTCCACCAGGCGCTGTACGCGTTCGGTTTCATAATTCGCCATCTCCAGCTGCGCCTGGGTCTGTTTGTAGTTAGCCTCAGCCGCCTTGAGCACCTCCATATAATTCTCCGAATTCAAGCGGAACATGGGCTGTCCTTTTTTTACCAACTGACCTTCGTCGACCAGTACCTGCTGGATAAAACCCTCTACACGAGCTTTTATTTCTACAAACTGAATCGCCTGAATATCGGCCACATACGAACGTGGCAAGTCAATGGTAGTAGGCTGAAGTACCGTCACCGGTATGGTTTCCTTACTCTTTACTTGTTTTTCGCCTGACGACTGACAGGCAGGCAACAGTCCGGCCACACATGACCAGATTGCAACCTTGTGAAGAAAATTTTTCATAAGATGACAAAATAAAGATTACTATGTTATTTGATTTTTA